>JGI24025J20009_10003586_pt1 | contig 10489 bp, 9 predicted proteins | sample Cruoilmetagenom3_FD_20009 | JGI IMG/M metagenome (IMG submission 20009) | reverse complement strand
AGTTGTCCTGCTCAGGGCATCGCTGGGTAGCTATGTTCGGTCGGGATAAACGCTGAAAGCATCTAAGCGTGAAACCCACCTCAAGATTAGGTATCCCTTCTGGATTCATCCAGAGAGAGACCCCGGGTAGACTACCCGGTTGATAGGTCAGAAGTGTAAGGGCAGCAATGTCTTTAGCTAACTGATACTAATAGGTCAAGGACTTGATCGTTATTTTTTCCTTATACACTCTTTTTCATTTTCCCGGTAGTAATAGCGGAGAGGTCACACCTGTTCCCATCCCGAACACAGTAGTTAAGCTCTCTTGCGCCGATGGTACTGCAGATTTTCTGTGGGAGAGTAGGAAACTGCCGGGATTTTTTTATTTTTACTTGCTTTTATTGTATAATGTAAAAAAATAGCGTATAGCGTTTAGCGTAGAGCGGATAGTGTAAGAATAGTAATGAGGAGCAAATAATTTAAAGTTTGCAGATGAGAAACAGGAGTGTGTTGCTGCATTAATCAGTAATTACTTAATCTGATAATTGAATCATTTTTCTAATTATTTTTATTTTCTTTACTAACGCTTGTAGCCCGCACCTATACGCTAAACGCTAAACGCTGTACGCTAATTGGAGAACTTATTGGGTGATTTAAAAAATACTCTTAAAATTATTTCTTTTGATGTAGATGGAACTTTAGTAGATCCGGAATACAATGATTTAATATGGTTTAATGAAATTCCTCAATTGTTAGCAAAAAAGAATAAAATATCATTCGAAAAAGCTAAAAAAATTGCCTTACATGAATACAACAACTTGGGGGAGCATAATTTAGACTGGTATAATATTGAATATTGGATATCGTATTTTAATTTTGATGTTTCACGTATAAAAATTCTTGAAAAATATGAGTCGCAAATTAAAATATTTTCTGATGTAATCCCCGCTTTAGAAGAATTAAAAAATAATTATGTAATTATTGCCATTACTGCTATGCCCCGTGAATTTCTCACTCCTAAAATAAAAAAATTAGACAAGTATTTTAAATATACATTCTCTGCTATATCAGATTTCAAGCAATTAAAAAATTCGGATTTATATCTAAAAATATCTCAAATATTAAAAGAAAATCCCAAGGAAATAGTACATATTGGTGATAGCTGGAACTCTGATTATTTGGCTGCCCGTAAAGCAGGTCTGAATGCTCTTTATCTAGATCGCAGCAATACGAAAAAGGGAAAATTTATTATACACAATTTAGGAGAAGTAAAAAAAAATAATAGAGGATCACATAAGATAGTATATAGTATATAATTATGGTATATAACAAAAAACGAAAAGCGCAAAATGTAAAGCCATAACGCAAAATTTAAAATTTAAATATATGCTAATATATATTGAGTTTTTTATCTTATCTTGCACACCATGCATACTATATAGTGAAAATGAAAAACTAAAGAAGCAAAAATTGAACTTAAGATTTAATATTGAGAGAAAAAAAGTTTTGAGTTTTTAATTATGGTTTTTCGCTTTTCGCTTTAAATTTTTAGCTCAACAGATGCTATTCACTTATCATTATTTAATTGGTAAATTGGTGAATTGGAGAATCGGTCAATTAATTTATTGGTTAATTGGTCAATATGTAAAGAGGTGAAAATAATGCCTGAATTACCAGAAGTAGAAACTATCAGGAGAGGCCTTCAGAGAAAAATAAAGAATAAACAGATAAAAGAGATAGTAGTAAATGTTGATAAAATATTAAAAAAACCATATTTAGGAGAATTTATTACTAAACTAAAAGGAAAAAAGGTTAAAAAAGTAGACCGTCGCGGGAAATATATTATTATTAATTTAGATTCAAAAGAAAAATTGATAATTCATCTGGGAATGACCGGACTTCTAATTTATCCTTATAATGAAAATAGCAAAGAAATTGAAGAGGGGGAAATAAAAGCTAAACATAATCATCTTATTTTTACTTTTACAGATGATACCCAATTAGTTTTTAATGATGTTAGGAGATTCGGAAAAATATTTTTAGTTTCCAACCTTGACGAAGTAGAAAGTATAACTAAATTAGGGGTTGAACCTTTAGATAATTATTTTACCGAAGAAGTTTTTATTCAAATATTAAGTAAAAAGAAAAAAAGTAAGATAAAGCCATTTTTAATGGATCAGAAATTTATCACCGGCTTGGGTAATATTTATGCTAATGAAGTGCTGTATAGATCAAATATTCACCCTTTACGATTAATTTTTTCTCTTAACAAAGAAGAAATTAAAAGCTTACATCAGCAGATTAAACTGGTATTGAGTGAAGCAATCGAGCTTCGAGGAAGTACGGTAGCTGATGAAGCTTACCGGGATTCAGATGGCAAAAAAGGAGAATTTATTAAGAAGTTACAGGTTTACGACCGAAAAGCTAAACCTTGTATAAAATGTGGATCTCCTATAGAAGTTATAAGGATAAATGGTAGAAGCTCATTTATCTGTCCTCAATGTCAAAAATTATAAAAACTAACCCTTTTCTTTTTTCCTCATTTAAATCCGAATGCAATACGAGAGATATGATACACTAATGAATAATTTGATCGGTTAATGGTTAATTAGCTAATCAGTTAATTGCAAGTGTATCTTGCAACTTGCACCTCGCAACTTTTTCTATCCACTTCACATTATTCTTCACGAGAAATAAATTATTCTTGATTAAATAAAAAAAGAATAATATAATGTATGAAGAACTTTTTTCAATAGTACTTTTTACTATCATATTCTCCGAGTTATTTCACCTAAAATTAAAATAATGGTGAATTAGCCGATAGGGAATAAGAGGAAACTTTTATTCCTCCCGTGTTTGGAAAGGAGAGCATAATTTATTTTTAAATTTATTGACCAGCACCAAACATTGTGTTGGTTTTTTTATTTTTCTTTAAGAATACTTACTTGAGACTGGAAATAAGAACTAAATTAATATATGAATAAATATAGGAGGTAAATGACTATTATGTCTAAGCCTTTACTCAATGTAACTACTCCCGATAAAGCTATTTATCTTTTAAAAAATCATCTGAATTTTGAAACGTATAAACAAAAAAACAGAGAAAATATAAGTATAAAAGATGCTTTAAACCGAATATTATCCAAAAATATACAAACCTTAATCAATTTACCGGGATTTAACCGTTCTACAATGGACGGTTATGCTGTTAAAGCGGAAGATTCTTTTGGGGTGAGTGAAAGTTTACCCTCCTATTTAAAAGTAGTAGGAGAAATACATATGGGATGTAAACCTGAATTTAAAATTGACATGGGTGAAGCAGCTAAAATATCTACAGGTGGGATGCTTCCTGATGGTACCAATGCAGTTGTCATGTTGGAATATGTTGAACAAGTTGATGATAAAAATATAGAAATAAGGAAGTCGGTTGCTCCATGGGAAAATGTTGTTCGGAAAGACGAAGATCTAAAAGCGGGGGAAATTATATTAAAAAAGGGACATAAATTACGCCCACAGGATATTGGAATTTTAGCCGGTATCGGAAAAGTAAACATTGAAGTATATAAAAAGCCTAAAATAGCAATTATATCAACAGGTAATGAAATTATCGCAGCTAAAGATACGCCCGATTTCGGTCAGATAAGAGATATTAATTCTTATACCCTGGGAGCTTGTATTCTCGAAATGCAAGCCACTCCAGTGTATAAAGGAATTGTAAAGGATGAGAAAGTACTTTTAGAGAAAAAAATAAAAGAAGTAATTGAAAAAAAGGAAGCTGATGCAATTATTATTTCCGGGGGAAGTTCTGTGGGCAGCAGAGATGTTACACTTGAAGTACTTGATAAGTTAGGTAAACCCGGAATACTAGTTCATGGAGTTTCAGTAAAGCCGGGAAAACCTACAATTATTGCTGTGGTTGATAATATTCCGATATTCGGTTTACCCGGTCATCCTGTATCAGCTATGATTATTTTTAATATTTTTGTAAGAGCTTTGAGTAATTGGCTCCAGGGAAGTGATTGGCAGCTTGAATCTGATAAACAAATTGAGGCAGAAATTGACAGTAACATAGCTTCTGATTCCGGAAGGGAGGAGTATGTCCGCGTGTTATTGTATGATAAAGAAGGTAAATATTATGCAAAACCTATATTGGGAAAGTCGGGATTAATTTCAAATATGGTTCAAGCATCAGGATTGGTAAAAATAGGATTGAATATCGAAGGAGTAGAAAAAGGTAGCAAGGTAATGGTTAAATTGTTTTAATGTTTAATATGACGCTCCACGTTGAAACAAATAAACATAATGTATTATATCTTTACTATGTTAAGCTAAAAACTTGAAGCTAAAAGCGAAAAAATTATAATTCAAAACTCTTAACTAGTCGATAGTGAATAGTCGTTAGTCGTTAGCATCAAATACAGGATTTCAGTTGACAGTTAACAGTTGCAAGATGCAAGTTTACAGTTTTCAGTTCTCGGGTTTCAGTTAGTAGAGGAGTATTGCTATACGCCTTTCTTACTGATGACTGGTTAACTAATTCTTAACCAGTAAACTGGCAAACCGGGTAACTGGATAACTAATACATACGAGATACGATTCACGAGAAACGAGATACGAATTTAGTTTTNCGTTTTACGTTTTACGCTATATGATATGCTAGAGAATATTAACTAACTAAATAACTACTATTTAGGGGAGGAAAAACTGGTTTGAAGAGAAATATATATTTAAATAAATTATCTTTAAAAGAAGCGCATGATAAATTTAATAAAGTACTTTATAAAAATAAACTGAACCTACCTTTGAATGGGGAATTGATTTTCGCAGTTGATTCATTAGCTCGAGTAACTGCTGAATCAGTTTTTGCNAAAATATCTTCTCCTTATTTTCAATCTGCGGCTATGGACGGTATTGTGGTAAAAGCTGAAGATACTTACAGAGCTTCCGAATCATCCCCGGTAAAACTTAAGAAAAAACATGATTTTTATTATATTAATACTGGCAACCCTATTCCGCAAGGTTATAATGCAGTAATAAAAATTGAAGATATTAATATTGTAAATAAAGTTGTTTTTCAAAATGAGAATCAAAAAAGTTCTTCTTTTAAAAAGCCAGATAAAAGTACTATCGAAGAAATTGAAATATATTCAGCTACCTTTCCGGGACAGCATATTAGAAATATTGGTGAAGATATTGTGGCAAACCAATTAATTCTTCCGGTAAATCATAAAATACGACCAGTAGATATAGGTGGTCTTTTAACTGGGGGAATTGATAAACTTTTAGTTAGAAAAAAACCTCGAATAGGTATAATACCTACCGGAGATGAACTAATTGAACCCGGAGAAAAAATATTTCCCGGAAAGATAATTGAATATAATTCCAAAATTATTAAAAATATGATCTCTGAATGGGGAGGGGAAGCATCAATTTTTAATATTGTTCGAGATATTCCGAATGATTTAATGAGTGTTTTACGAAAAGTCATTCAACAGAGTGATATTGTTGTGGTTTTAGCAGGTTCTTCTGCTGGTTCAAAAGATTTTACTTCAAAAATTATTCAAAGTTTAGGAGAGATTTTAGTACATGGTGTTACAATTATGCCCGGGAAACCGACTATTCTGGGCATTATAGACAAGACCCCTGTTATCGGTCTACCCGGATATCCGGTTTCCATGTTTATTTCAGCTGAGCAATTTCTAAAGCCTCTTATATTTAAAAAACTTGGTTTACAATTAGAAAATCGTGAAATAATTAAAGTTGCCATGGCGCAAAAAGTAATATCACACTTAGGGAATGAGGAGTTTTTAAGAGTAAGATTAGGGGAGATAGATGAAAAAATAATGGCATTTCCTCTTCCTCGTGGTGCGGGAGTAATAAATTCTTTGATTGAAGCAGATGCATTTATTCGGATTCCTTCTCTTAAAGAAGGATTAGACTATCAGGAAGAAGTAGATGCCGAACTTATGCATAATTTAAGAAAAATTAAAAATAACATCATTGTAACCGGCAGCCATGATTTAATTTTAGATGTTTTGAAAAATGAATTAAAAAGAAATATTTCAGATCTGAATTTAGTTTCCTTCAATGTGGGAAGTATGGGAGGCTTATTAGCTTTAAAGCAAAGAAAAACTCACCTTGCCACCTCCCATTTATTGGACCCGGAAAACGGAGAATATAATTTTTCATATATTAAAAGGATTTTGCCACACAGAGAGTTAAAAGTTGTTAATCTTGCTTACCGGGAACAAGGGATAATGGTAAAAAAAGGAAATCCAAAAAATATAAAAAGCATAGATGATTTAGTAGAAAAAAATATTACCTTTATTAATCGACAAAAAGGTTCGGGTACCAGAGTTTTGCTGGATTATCTATTAAAGAGCAAAGGGTATAATCCTTTAAGGATTAAAGGTTATTTCCGGGAAGAATACACACATTTAATGGTAGCCTCTTCAGTGGCAGAGGGAAATGTGGATGCGGGTTTAGGTATTTTATCTGCTGCAAAGGCTTTTCGTTTAGACTTTATTCCGATTGCTAAAGAAAGATATGATATAATTATGTCATTGGAATTCTATTCAAATTGGAAAATGAAAGAAATTTTTCAGATTATAAGATCAGAAAATTTCCGAAAAAAAGTATTGGATTTAGGAGGCTATGATCTCACTATAAGTGGAAAGGAAATAAAAAATGAATCAATTAATTGACAATTTTGGTAGAGAGATTAGTTACCTTCGAGTTTCAATTACTGATCGATGTAATTACCGATGTATTTATTGTCAACCTGAAAAACCATTTAGCTTTACTCCTCATCAGGAAATATTGAGATACGAAGAGATGGTGGAAATTATTGAAGAAGCAGTGAAACTTGGTATATCAAAGGTGAGAATAACCGGAGGAGAACCCCTGGTAAGAAAAGGCGTTTTGAATTTTATCCGTCAATTAAAAAAAATAAAAAAACTGAAAGATATTTCTTTGACCACGAATGGTTTTTTTCTTGACGAATACGCTAGTAAATTAAAATCTGCGGGTTTGAACCGGGTGAATGTTAGCCTGGATTCATTACAGGAAGAAAAATATAGAAAAATTACACGAGGGGGAAGTCTTGAAAAAGTTTTAAAAGGAATACATTCTGCAATAAAAGCAGGACTACTTCCAATTAAAATTAATACAGTGGTGATGAAAGGAGTTAATGATGATGAAATTGATGATTTTGTAAAATTAACTTTAAAAAACAAAGTAAATATTCGCTTTATTGAATTCATGCCAACCACAGATAAATTAATCAATGAATATGAAAATAGTTTTATTTCAGTATTGAAGATAAGAGATTATTTGATAAAAAGACACTTGTTAAAACCTTTAAAAATTTACACCAATAATGGGCCCGCGAAATATTATCAAATAAATGGCGCCAAAGGTACCGTTGGATTCATCACAGCTTTAAGTCAGCATTTTTGTGAGAATTGTAATCGAATAAGATTAACCTCTGATGGGAAAATAAGACCTTGTCTTTTTTCTAATAAAGAGATAGATCTTAAAAGTGAAATTAGAAACTCGGAAAAATTAAATATAAATACTCCTTATTTGAGAAAAAAGTTGATACAGGAGAAGATAATTGAAGCAGTAAAATTAAAACCTGCAAGACATAAATTAAACACGAAAATAAAAGAGAACGTTTCCTTTCAAATGTCGCGAATTGGTGGATAAATAAAAATTGAAGGTAGTTGATAGAAAATGAGTAAAAAAATACAAGGAAAAATATTGGCAGTGTGCCAAAGCAAAGAGAAGGGAACGGTCAAAAAAAATATCGACTCAGGAGTTTTCATAAAAAATTATGGTTTGGAAAACGACGCTCATAGTGGAAAATGGCATCGTCAAGTTAGTTTATTAGGAATCGAAAGTATTAATAAAATGAGAAGAGCAGATTATGAGATTGGATTTGGTGATTTTGCAGAAAATCTAACAACTATTGATATCATTTTACATAAATTAGTTCCCGGGACCAAATTGTCAATTGGAAAAAACGTTCTATTAGAAATAACCCAGATTGGAAAAAAATGTCACCATGATTGTGAAATTAAAAAGAAAATCGGAGAGTGTGTCATGCCGAAGGAAGGAATATTTACTCGAGTGTTAAGAGGTGGTATGGTACAGACTGGAGATATTATTGAGGTCATTTAACGGAAATTTAATTGAATTTTGTATTTAATCAGAATGATTTCTATTACATTTGCTATTCAGGATTATTAGTTATTTAGGAATCTTGAATTGGAGGTTGATTATTAAATGGACAAACCGAAATTTACACATTTTAACGAAGAAGGAAGAGCTCATATGGTAGATGTAGGCAAAAAAGAGAATACTGATAGAATGGCTATTGCTGAAGCTGAAATAGTTATGTTGCCGTCAACTTTGAAAATGATTAAAGATAAAAAAGCTTTTAAAGGTGACGTTTTAGGAGTAGCTCAAGTAGCCGGAATTATGGCTGCAAAAAAAACTTATGAAATTATTCCAATGTGTCATCCTCTATTATTAACTCATATTAATATTAATTTTAAAATTGATGAAGAGAGGAACAGAGTCATTATTCAATCACAGGTAAAAACTATGGGAAAAACCGGAGTAGAAATGGAACCATTAACTGCTGTTTCAATGGCTGCTTTGACTATTTATGATATGTGTAAAGCAGTAGATAAAGGAATGACTATCCAAAATATTCATCTAGTGGAAAAAATAGGTGGACGTAGCGGACATTATAAAGGTAAATCAAAAATGGAGAAACAAAACTATGGCGAAAAAAATAATGGGGAAAATAATTGCAGTATGTCAAAGTAAAATAAAAAAAGAAAAGAAGATGGTTGTAAAAGAAGGACTAATCCTTAAGGATTGGGGATTAGAGGGTGATGCCCATGCCGGTAAATACCATAAACAGATAAGTCTTTTAAGCCTTGATAGCATTAACAAGATGCGAGATCAGGGAGCAAATATTAATTATGGTGATCTTTATGAAAATTTAGATGTAGCCGGAATTGTTTTACATGAGTTACCTATAGGGACAAAACTAAAAATTGGAGAAAATATTTTACTTGAGATGACTCAAATTGGAAAAAATGAAAGATATTTATTGGAAATCGATGGTAAGGCAGTAAGTTCAATAATGACCAAAGAAGGAATTTTTACCCGAGTTTTAAAGGGCGGAAAAGTAAAACCCGGTGATGAAATTAAGGTGGTTTCCTAATGATTAAAGTAGGTATTTTAACCGTAAGTGATAAAGGTTCGCGAGGAGAGAGAGAAGATCTGAGTGGAAAAAAAATAAAAGAGATTGTATCTGAAATCGGTGGGGAAGTAAAATATTATAAGATAATTCCTGACGAGCAAGAGTTGATAAAAAAAGAGTTGATTAAAGCAGTTGATAATATGCATCTCGATTTAATTTTCACTACCGGTGGGACGGGTTTGGCAAAAAGAGATGTAACACCGGATGCCACATCTGAAGTAATAGAAAAAATAGTACCGGGAATTAGTGAGATAATTAGAAGTGAGAGTTTTAAAAAGACTAATCGAGCTATGCTATCTCGAGCAATTTCCGGAATTAGAGGAGAGTGCCTGATTATAAATTTACCCGGTAGCCCTAAGGGGGTAAAAGAATCTTTGGAAATAATATTAGAAGCTCTGCCTCATGGAATAGATATTTTAAAAGGTCAAGCTTCTGAATGTGGAAAAAGCGAATAAAATGGGTGGAAATTTATGAAAATAATTTTTTTAGGTACTGGTTCGGGATCACCTTCTCTAAAGCGAAATGTATCTTCCATAGCTCTTGTTTTTCTAAAAAAAAATAGATTGTGGTTATGGGATTGTGGAGAAGGTACACAACACCAGATTCTAAAAACTTCTTTGAAAATATCTAAGTTAGAGAAGATATTTATTTCTCATTTACATGGAGACCATTTATTCGGACTTCCCGGTCTATTAGCTTCCAGGGGTTTGGTTGGTGGAAAAAACCAGCAAATAATTCAAATATTCGGTCCGGAAGGGATCGACATATACCTGAAGAAAACATTGGATTTAACAAAAACTTATATTCCTTATGAAATTAAAATAAAAATTATACCTCCAAATGTGTCATCTGGTATCATATATGAAGATGAGGAGTATAGAGTTAAATATAGTGAGCTTACCCATAATATTAAATCATATGGATATTCTTTAGAGGAAAAAAAGAAACACAGTCATTTTTTAGTAGAAAAAGCTCAAAAACATAATATAAAACCAGGTCCGGTGTACAAAGCTTTAAAAGAAGGAGAAACAGTTAGATTACCTGATGGCAGGATTTTTCAAGGAAAAGATTTTATTGATTGTATTAAAAAAGGCAAAAAAATAGTTTTTGGTAGTGATACAATTTTCTCGAAAAATCTAATTTATTTAGCGAAAAATGCTGATCTCTTAATTCATGAATCAACTTTTTCCCATAAAGATAAAGAAAATGCACAACGTAATTTTCATTCAACAA
>JGI24025J20009_10003584_pt1 | contig 10494 bp, 6 predicted proteins | sample Cruoilmetagenom3_FD_20009 | JGI IMG/M metagenome (IMG submission 20009) | reverse complement strand
GGTGTCAGAGTCATAACTTGCAGGCCGAGCTTTTCTTCGGCCACGCCGTCTGATTCTTCAACCGGAGCCTCTTCTTCAGCATCAGGGTCAAACATCTGTTGTTGGCGCAGCTCTGCTTCGCTGGGGCGCTTGCCCACGGTCGCATTGACTGTGATGGTTTCGCCTTCGCGCAGCAGCTCGATAAGGATCCGCTTGCCCGGAGCGATATTGGCGACCAAGAACGACAGCGTTTGCTCGCTGGTTACTTCCTGACCGTTAATCTTGGTCACAACATCGCCGGGTTTGATGCCGGCTTCTTCTGCTGCGCCATCGCTTTGCACCGACTGAACGAATTCGCCGCGATTGCGCTGTAGACCCAAGGAATCCGCCAGATCGTCATTCACCGGCTGGATGCTGACGCCCAAGAAACCGCGCTCGATTTCCTCGCCCTCTTTCAATTGTTGAACAATGGGTGCGGCGATCTCTGCTGGAATGGCAAAGCCAATACCCACGCTGCCACCAGAAGGCGAGAAGATCGCATTGTTGATGCCGATCACATTGCCAGCCATGTCGAACAACGGGCCGCCCGAATTGCCGCGGTTAATGCTGGCATCGGTTTGGATGTAGCGGTCATAGGCACCGCCCGAACCGGTGTTGCGATAAACCGCCGAAACGATCCCGCTGGTGACAGTTCCGCCTAGGCCAAACGGGTTACCGATGGCCACGACCCAGTCGCCTGGGCGCGCTTTGGACGAATCGCCAAAGGTGACGAAGGGAAATTCATTGCCCGACTGGATCTTCAGAACCGCCAAGTCAGAAGCCGCATCAGCGCCAACCAATTCAGCTTCATATTCTGTACCATCGGGCATGGTGACGGTAATTTCCTCCAGCGTCGCGCGATTGTTGGGCGACACCACGTGATTGTTGGTCACCACATAGCCGCTTGCTGAGATGATGAAACCAGAACCTAGGGATTGCGCTTCGCGCGTCTGTGGCTGGTTTTCACCACCGCGATTGCGCCGGTTGAACAAACCTTCGAACGGTGTCCCTGTGAAAGGGTTGCGGTTTTGAACTTCGACCCGCTGACGCGTGGCAATGTTGACCACGGCAGGCTGCAATTGCTGGGTCAGATCGGCAAAGCTGGGCGGTGCGCTAGCGCTGGGCACCACTTGCTGCATGCGGATTTCATCATTCTGCGCAACCTGGGCCTCGACCGGTTGACCGGTGACCAATGAAACAGTTGCGCCGCCGACCAGCAGGGCAGTTGTTAGTCCGTAAACATATCGCACGTTATTCACGTCCTCTCATTCCTCTTAATTTGCAGATCGGGCGCGATAGCGCCAATCCGATACTTTAGCTCTGTTCGATCATTTTAGGGCACCGGCACTTAACCGCGATTGAACGACAACTGTAATCGGCAGCGTCTGATTGGCGGTTGGTCGATCAGGCATCCTTGAAGGGATTAGCGCCCCCCACGGAACTGGCGCAGATATTCATTGTCAGGCGACAAAATAATGCTGCTTTCACCTTTGGCGGGTTGTCCCGGCTGCGCAGCTCCAAATGTGTTGTCGTAGCTCTGCATCGCCCGATAGAAATCATAAAACTGTGCATCTTTGCCATAGGCTTCGGCATAGGTGCGAGCCGCAGTTGCGTCAGCCTCGGCGCGGATCACAACCGCATCGCGTGTACCCTGCGCACGGATGGTGCGAGCCTCGCGCTCACGATCCGATTCCATCCGACGAAAGGCTGATTGGAGCGGAGCATCGGGCAAATCGGTGCGTTTGATCTGCACATCCACCACTTCTGCGCCATATTGGCGTGCCTGACGGTCCAGATTGGCCCGAACATTGGCCAAAGCAGAGCCGCGTTCGGCGGTCAGCATGGCTTGGAAAGTCCGACGGCCCAATTCCTGCCTTAGGGCCGAGTTCAAGATCGGCTCGAGCGCGGTCCGCACTCCATCAGTTGTGCCAGCCCGTTCAACCATGCGGACAGGATCAACGATGCGGAACCGGGCATATGCGTTGACCAGCAATCGCTGCTGATCGTTCGACAGAACTTCTTCATCGTTCATTTCCAGATCGAGCAGACGTTTTTCCACCCGGCGAACTGAATCAATGAACGGCGCGCGCAGGTAAAGACCCGGCCCTTTCACGCCCCCCGGTGTGTTTACGGTGCCGATCGGATTACCCGTACGGATAATAACCACCTGTTCTTCTTCCGGCACGACATAGGCGCTCAGGAACAATCCAACGATGACGATCATGGCTGCGATTGCAGCATTGCGATATTTGCTCATGACATTTTCCATGATCAATTACCCCCGATCTGTGCTTGCGGGACGGTGATCGGTTGCGGCGCAGTGGCACGCTTCCTGATCTCGGGGAGCGGCAGATAAGGCGTCACTCCCTCTGTCTCGATGATGGTTTTATCGGTCTGACTCAGCACGCGTTCCATCGTTTCATAATACAGCCGTTGGCGGGTCACCCGCGGGGCAAGGCGATATTCTTCATAAACCTTATCAAAGGCTTGCGCTTGACCCTCGGCTTGCGCCAGCACTTGCTGGGCGTAACCTTGTGCTTGGTTGCGCGCGGCATCGGCGTTTTGTTCAGCCACCTGCACATCGCGGAAGGCATCGACCACTTCTGCCGGCGGATCAGCTTTTTCGATTTCCACACCCAACACCTGAATGCCAGCCTGATAGGAATCGAGCACTTCTTGCATGCGCACGCGCACATTTTGCTCAATCGCGGCACGGCCTTGGCCCGAGAATGTCTCGTCCAGTTCCTTTTCCGCAATTGAAGCGCGCATGGCGGCTTCGGCCACTTCGGCTACGGTTTCTTCTGGCTGGACCAGACGGAATTTGAATTGCTCCAAATTCTTGATGTTCCACCGCACGATATAGCTGAGGTCGACCAGGTTTTGATCGCCTGTGAGGATCAGCTTGATCCCTTCGCTGGAGCCTGGAATGTTCAGCGCGCGCACGCCCTGCACATCCTCGATATCGACCGTTTCAATCGGATAGGGAGCCGAAAAGTTCAGACCTGAGTTCATGGTGCGGGTAAAGCTACCCAGCGTTTTAACAACGCCCTGTTCCTTTGGCCCGACCAGATGCGTGCTGGTCATGAAAATGCTAACCGCCACAATTGCTATCAATGCCAAGGGTAGCCAGCTTTTGCCGCCAGGACGTTGAGGGAAATTGAAATTAGGCCCACGCGGACCGCCACCGCCACGGTTGGGGCCTTCAGGGCCGCGATTTTTGAAAATGTCTTCGATGCTGGCCGAGCGGCGACCATCGGATGAATTGTCACCACCGCCGCCACCGGGTAGCCAAGGGTTGCGAGGGCCGCCGCTTTCACTGCCGCCTTCACCGCCGCCGTTACCGTCGTCGCCTCCGCCACTACTGCCGCCGCCACTTCCCCATGGGCTTTTGCCCGCCATTGCGAGGCCCATGTGCTGTTTCAAACCATTAAATATGTCCATAACTCTCTTATAGGGGCCGTTCTGGCGAAAAACAGGGGTGGCGGACGTGAAAATACTGCTAGGGCGCAGAGATAATGGATGAACAGGCTTTGATCGAGTGTTTGCCGGCCCCGATTGCGGCGCGCGTTAAGTCAGCGCGGATGGTCAATGATCGTGCGGTTGTGGTTATGGATGCGTCCGGCCTGACCGCTGCGCAGCGGGCTCAGGTTGAGCAAGAAACCACCGATATTTTGGTCCAGCAAGCTGGCGTTGCCGAAGTGCGCGTTGCAATGATGGCGGATAAAATTACCCGCCGGATCATTGCCGTGGGGTCGGGCAAGGGCGGAGTGGGGAAATCCACATTGACCGCCAATCTTGCCGTTGCGTTGAAACGGATGGGTCACAAAGTGGGTGTGGTGGATGCCGATATATACGGCCCCTCTCAGCCCAAATTGCTGGCCAATGAAGGGGCCAAGCCCGAGGCCGCACCGGATGACAAATTGACCGCAGTGCCCAGCAAGCATGGTGTGCCCGTGCTGTCGATGGGTTATTTGGTCAAGCCGGCACAGGCGCTGGCATGGCGCGGCCCGATGGTGGGCAATGCGCTGTCACAATTGATCGACGCGGAATGGGGCGATGTGGAATTGCTACTGCTCGATTTGCCGCCGGGCACGGGTGATGTTCAGATCACCATGTTGCAAAAGCATAAGCCCGATGGCGCGGTGCTTGTCTCAACCCCGCAAGATTTGGCACTGATTGATGCAGCGCGCGCAGGGCAATTGTTCGAACAAGGACAAGTGCCAATCATTGGCTTGGTGGAGAATATGTCGGGTTATGCCTGCCCCCATTGCGGCGAAGTATCAGACCCGTTTGGTAGGGGCGGCGTGGAAACAATGGCGGGCAAGGTGGATATACCCTTCCTTGGCCGGATCCCGTTGGCGATGGCCATTCGCGAGGCTGGCGACAAAGGCGAACCGCCCGCAATTGGCGATAGCGACGAAGGACAGGCCTTTACCGCAGTGGCCCAGAAGATCAGCGATTGGCTGGGCGCATTGGACAAAGGGACGGCTTGAGCATGGAGTTGACCCGCCGCGGTGTGCTCAGCGCAGCTGCTGTTGGCGGCGGGTTGGTGGTCGCATGGATGCTCTATCCGCGCAGCTATCCCAACCCGCTAGAAACCCAGGCACAAGAATACGCATTTGATGCATGGATCAAGATTGCCAGCGACGGGGTGATCACTGTGGCTTTGCCCCAATTGGAAATGGGACAAGGCGTCAGTACGATCCTGCCCCAGATTGTCGCCGCAGAACTGGGCGCAGATTGGCGCCAGATCGCGGTGGAGCCAGCATCGGTCAGCGCACTATATGCCAATGCGGTCTTGGCCTCTCGCTGGGCACCTATGTGGGGCGGCAGCATGGCTGGATGGGCGGACGAACCTGATGCGATTTTGACCCAGCGATTTGCTGGCAGCACCCGCTTTATGGCGACCGCTGATGGCACCAGTCTGGACGCATTTGAACAGCCATGCCGGATGGCAGCCGCTGCCGCGCGCGGAATGTTGACGCAAGCTGCGGCCGAGCGGTGGAACGTATCGCCCGAACAATGCGAGGCTGAACAAGGCTTTGTTGTTTTCGAGGATAAGCGGTTGAGCTTTGCCGAATTGGCAGCAGGGGCAGCGGACCAGTCTGTGCCCGATCCTCCACCCTTGAAAACCCAGCCTTATGGGGAAAATCCGCTGCTGGGCGAGGCCGAGGCCGAGACCCAATATCCGCGCATTGATTTGCCCTCAAAGGTCGATGGAACCCATCTTTTTGCAGGCGACGTTCGCTTGCCCGGAATGGTCTATGCCGCCATTCGGCATGGGCCGTTGGACAAGGCTGAGTTGACCGATTTCAACCCACTGAACGCGCGCGACATTCGCGGCGTTGTGGGGGCGGTTGAGGGCAAAAGGTGGTTGGCCGTGGCCGCCACCAATTGGTGGGCAGCAGAGCAAGCGGTTGAGGCTATGCAGCCGCGCTTTGCGGTCAATTTTACCGTCGATAGCGACGATATTGCCGAACGGATGGATCAGGCGCTGAAGACGGGCGAAGCCCATGTGATTAGCGAGCGGGGCGAGGGTTATAACAGCGGCGGTAATGCCGATTTGGCCTTGCGTTACGAGGTCGACGCGGGCGTCCATGCGACCTTGGAAACCACCACGGCGACAGCGCGCTATGATGGTGATCGGCTGGAGCTGTGGCTGGCCAGTCAGGCACCAGAACAGGCGCGCGAGGCGGCGGCCAAGGCGATTGGCCTCAAATTGCAAGATGTTGTGCTTTATCCCATGCCAGCGGGCGGCAGTTTTGACCGTCGGTTGGAACATGACCACGCGATTGAGGTGGCTTTGATTGCCCGCGAATTGGGCAAGCCGGTGCAGCTCATCTGGTCACGCTACGAAGAATTGCAGCAAGCTCGGCCGCGCGCGCCAGCGCAGATGCTGCTCACCGCGAAAATTGCCAAGGATGGCAGCGGCGTAATTCAAGGTATGAAAACGCGCATTGCCACGCCGCCCAGCAATATGGAATTTGGCCAGCGCTTGTTCGAGAACAAGACCAGCTGGGCTGCGATCAGCGACAGCGCTTATATGGCTGATCCGCTGGCGTGCGAAGGGGCGATGCCGCCCTATGCCATCCCCAATGTCACGGTTCAGCATGTGCCGGTGGAAATTGGCCTGCCCAGCTCGCGGATGCGGGGCAATGCCCATGCCGTGACGGCCTTTGCGATAGAAAGCTTTATCGACGAAGTGGCCACCCGCAACGAATTGGAGCCTTTGTCCTATCGCATTTCCATGCTGGGACAGGATGCGCGTTTGGTGGCCTGTATGCAGCGCGCCGCAAGACTGGCTGAATGGGATGGTGGCCGCGATCAAAGCGGGCAGGGGCTGGCCTGCAACCGGATGGGTGATGCGAATGGCGGCGGGCGGATTGCCTGCATCGCTGATGCGCGTGCGGGCGAAGGCGGCCTGAAGGTTGCGCGGATGATTGCGGTGGTGGACATCGGCCGGATCGTCAATCTGGACATCGCGCGGCAACAGATCGAGGGCGGGCTGGTGTTTGGCTTGGCGCAGGCGTTCGGTGCCAGCGCGCGCTATCGCTCTGGCGTTCCTGTCGCGCAGCAATTGGCCGATCTCAACCTGCCTCTGCTGGCTGATTGCCCCGAGATATTGGTCGACTTTATATCCAGCGAAGCTCCCGCATTTGATCCAGGAGAACTCGGCGCTGTGGTTGCAGCGCCCGCCATTGCCAATGCGATGTTTTCTGCCACCGGGACACGGCTGCGCAGCCTGCCGTTCCTGACCAAAGGTCCATAATTATGTCGCAAAAGCAGCATCTACCGTCCGATCATGCCCCTGTTTCCAGCGGCAATATCGGTGTGCTGCTGGTCAATCTGGGCACGCCAGAATCTGCCGATCCCAAGGATGTGAAGCGCTATCTGGCCGAGTTTCTGTCAGACCGCCGCGTGATTGAGATCCCGCCGATTGCTTGGCAGCCGATCTTGCGCGGCATCATCTTGAACACCCGCCCAAAGAAAAGCGCTAAGGCCTATGCCAAAGTTTGGATGGATGAGGGCTCTCCATTGGCTGTGATTACCCGAAATCAAGCCAAAGGGTTGCAGCAAATGCTCGGCGATAGCGTGCAGGTGCGTTATGCTATGCGGTATGGTTCGCCTTCGATCCCGAGCCAGATCAAGGCACTGCAAAATTCGGGCTGCGACAGGATTTTGATCGCACCGCTCTACCCGCAATACAACGCCGCCACGACCGCCACCGTCATCGACAAAGTGGGCGAGACTTTGGGACAGATGCGGTGGCAGCCCAGCCTGCGCACTTTGCCGCCCTATCATGATGATCCGGCCTATATTGATGCGCTGGCGGCTGATCTTGCCCGTCAAATTCATGCCCTGTCGTTTGATCCAGAAGTGTTGGTGCTGAGTTTTCATGGCATGCCCCAACGCACATTAGAGCTGGGTGATCCCTATCACTGCCACTGCCGCAAAACGGCGCGTCTACTGGCCGAGAAATTGGCTCAGACAGAGGGACTGCCCCCGATGCGGATCGAAACCTCGTTCCAATCGCGCTTTGGCCGGGCGCAATGGCTGGAACCTGCCACCGACGCAACGCTTAAGAGAGAGGCCAGTAAAGGCACGCGCAAAATGGCGATTGCGGCCCCCGGCTTTTCTGCCGATTGCGTCGAGACACTGGAAGAGCTGGCGATTGAGGGGCGGGGCATCTTTATCGAGGCCGGAGGCGAGGACTTTGCCGTGCTTAGCTGCCTCAATACCTCTGATGCGGGAATGGATATGCTGGAAAAAGTGATCCGCACAGAACTGGCAGGCTGGCTTTAGCCCAAGACATTACTTACACTATGGTAAGTAACGCAATCCATTCGAGTGAAATATGGCCACTGCAGCTACCATTACCCAACCATCCAAAGCCACCGAACACGGACGTTTCAGCCATTGGAGCGTGGGCGTTCCCGAGGCTGACGCATTGGCGCATATTCCGGGCGAGGCGGGGCTGCCGCTGGTGGGCCACACGTTCAAGCAGCTGGCCGATCCGCATTCCTTTACCAAAGATATGATCGCCAAATACGGCAAGGTTTACAAAGGCAAAGCCTTTGGTGGCTGGAATGTCGCTTTGATCGGGGCCGATGCAAATGAGCTGGTTCTGTTTAATAAGGACAAGATTTTTTCCAATGAGCAGGGCTGGGGTCCAGTGTTGGATCAATTGTTCCCGCGCGGACTGATGCTGATGGATTTTGACCATCACCGGATGGATCGTCGGGCGCTTTCCATCGCTTTTAAGCTGGGTCCGATGCGGCATTATTCGGGCGCTTTGGACACCGGGATCGCGCGCGAAGTGGCCGATTGGGAAGGCCGGATGGAATTCTATCCGACGATCAAGAAACTGACGCTGGATCTTGCTGCGGAAAGTTTCATCGGCATTGATTGGGGGCCAGAAGCGGACAAGATCAACGTCGCATTTGTTGATATGGTGCAGGCTTCGGTCGCGCCGATACGCAGCCCTCTGCCGTTCACAAAGATGAAGCGCGGGGTCGATGGGCGCGCTTTTCTGGTCGATTACTTTACCGAAGAAACGCACAAGCGCCGCGAGGCAGGCGGCGGACAAGACATGTTCAGTCAATTTGTCACCGCCACGCGCGAGGATGGGTCTTTATTGTCGGTCGACGAAGTGGTTGATCACATGAATTTCCTGATGATGGCTGCTCATGACACCANCACATCCTCGGCCACATCGTTGATTTATTACCTTGCGAAGAGCCAGCAATGGCAAGCCAAAGTNCGCGAAGAGATGGTGGCGGTCACNGGTGGACCAGATGCAGCGGGCAATCCACGCCCACTCAGCTATGATGATCTGGGCAAGTTGGAGTTGACCGAAATGGCGTTCAAAGAAGCGCTGCGGATGATGCCGCCAGTGCCTTCTATGCCGCGCCGTGCTCTGCGTGACTTTGAATATGGAGGGTATCACATCCCGGCCGGTCAAATGGTGGGGATCAACGTTCATTGGACCCATCATTCAGAAGAATATTGGGAAGACCCGTTCACCTTTGATCCGATGCGTTTCACGCCAGACAAGGTGAAAGCGCGGCACAAATATGCCTGGGTTCCCTTTGGCGGTGGGGCGCACATGTGTCTGGGTCTACACTTTGCCTATATGCAAGTGAAGGTGCTGCTGGCGCAGGTGCTGCAGCGCTATGAGATCGTGGTTGAGGACGGTTACGCGCCCGATTGGAAGGCGTGGCCAATCCCTCAGCCTAAGGACGGCCTGAAGGTGGAATTCAAGAAAATCTGATTGTTCAGACTGTTTGCGTCAGAAATCTATCGCCCTAAAAGTCTATCGCAATTCCGTTCTTCTCCCAATCACCATAGCGGGTGGGGGACAGATCGCGCGGCTCGTCGTGATCCGGCTTGCCAGCCTTTGGCGTGGGCACGGGATCATTGGTCCAATGGGCCGGCTTGGCAAACTTCTTGGCGGCATCTGATTTTTGTTTTGTCATGTCATATTACACAATGCCCATGCTGGCGCTTGGTTTCAAGAGCGTCTAGGCCGCGCTGACCATGGCTGAACCATCCGGAATTTATGCACGCCGCGCGGCGTTGCAATTGCTCGACGCGGTATTGCGGCACGGGGAAACGCTCGATCAAAGCTTTCACGGCGCGACCCGTTCGGTGCGCAAGCCTGCCGACAAAGCATTGGCGCGGGCTTTGGTGAGCGAGGCATTGCGCTGGCTGCCAGACCTTGATCGACTGATCGACAGCGCCACCAAGCAGAACCTGCCCGATGATGCCAAAGTACGCAGCGTGTTGCGGCTGATGCTGGCGGGCTGGCTGCGGCTGGGTACACCGCCGCATGCGGTGATTGCCACGGGATTGCCTTTGCTGTCAGGCGGCCCCCGCAGGTTGGCGCATGGGGTGTTCTCAACGCTCAACAAGCAAGAAGTAACCCTGCCACCTATTCCCAGCTTGCCCTCGCCAGTCCAACAGCGTTGGGCCCAGAGTTGGGCGGGGCATTTGAGCGAACGGATGGAGTCCATCGCAGCGGGTCTGGCCGAGCCGCCGCAGCTCGATTTATCTTTGCGCGATCCGGCGCAGAGCGCGCATTGGACCACGCAATTGTCGGGTGACAAGCTGATGGAGGGCCATGTCCGACTGGCCAGAGGCAGCGCGGTAGAGAATTTGCCCGGCTTTGGCAGCAAGGATCAGGCAGGGGCATGGTGGGTGCAAGACCTTGCCGCATCAATCCCCGCCCGGCTGTTGGGCGCTGGCGAAGGCCGCTATGCGCTGGACCTGTGCGCAGCGCCGGGCGGCAAGACTTTGCAACTGGCGGCGCAGGGTTGGAAAGTGACCGCATTGGACATTTCCAAGCGGCGGCTCGACCTGCTCAAACAGAATTTGCGGCGGGTAGAGCTGAAGGCATCCACCATCCGCGCCGATGCGTTGACGTGGGAGCCAAAGCATCAATTTGATGCGATCCTGCTGGATGCGCCCTGCACCGCG
>JGI24025J20009_10003582_pt1 | contig 10498 bp, 11 predicted proteins | sample Cruoilmetagenom3_FD_20009 | JGI IMG/M metagenome (IMG submission 20009) | reverse complement strand
GAATGACCGAAATCATCGAAGGGATTGAATTCAAGGACGGGATCAAGCAACTTAACCAAGCCGCCTAATCACGCCGTCACCAACTTTCGGGCATAACTCGATACGAGGGAGGGACGGCCCGATGATCGCAAGCGATATCCGTATCGAAGACGCCATGCCCGCCCTGCTCATGCATCGGGCCGAGGAGCTGACCCAAAAGGGGAACCAGGCCCGTATCGTGCTGGGGGACAAGGTTTATACCTTGAGGATCACCCGCGCGGGCAAGCTGATTCTGACCAAGTGATGGCTGGCCCCGGTGCCGCGTATCCGCGCGTGTCGGGGCCGTCATGCGCCGTGATCAGAATTCGAATTCCGGCAGGCTGTCCAGCGCGGATTTCAACGCCTCGCCCCAGCCGTTGGAAATGGTCTGGAAATAGGGGTCTGTTGCCTCGATCCGGCGTGTGGTTCCGGCCTCAAGGCTGTCGGCCTTGTAGACGGTCAGGTCCAGTGGCAGGCCGACCGAAAGGTTGGCCTTGATGGTGGAATCAAAGCTGACCAGCAGCAGTTTCACCGCCTCTTCGAATGACATTTCGGCATCATAGGCGCGCACGATGATCGGGCGGCCGTATTTCGTCTCGCCGATCTGGAAGAAGGGTGTGTCGCTGCCTGCCTCGATGAAATTTCCCTCGGGGTAGATCATGAACAGGCGCGGCGGGCTGCCCTTGATCTGGCCACCCAGAATGACGGTGGCGTTGAACGCCGCATCGGCCCGCTGGCCGGTCATCGCATGGCTGGCGACCACCTCTTTCAGGGTGTCGGCCACGATCCGCGCGACCTGAAACATGGTCGGCGCCGCCAGCAGCGACGGCGCGCGTTCCTCGACCGCCTTGGTGCGTTCTTCCAGCAGGCTGACGAGGGCCTGCGTGGTGGCCAGGTTGCCCGCTGTCATCAGGGTGATGAACCGCTCGCCCGGCTCGCACCAGCTTTGGCTTTTGCGGAAGGTGGAGATATTGTCGATGCCCGCGTTGGTGCGGGTGTCGGACATGAAAACCAGCCCGTTATCTATGCTCATCCCGACGCAATAGGTCATTGCCTGCCCCGCTTATTGCTGCGCTACCTCGATCGCAACGTCCAGGGTTTCGCCCTGTCCGCCGATCCGGGTGCCAGTTACCGGAGCGGCCTCGGAATAGTCCAGTCCCGTTGCGACCCTTACGTAACGTGTGTCGGGGCAAATGGCGTTGGAAATATCGAACCCTACCCATCCGAGACCATCCAGGTGCGCCTCGGCCCAGGCATGGGTGGCGTCCTGTTCGATCCGGTCGTTCATCAACAGGTAGCCCGAAACGTAGCGGGCAGGGATGCCCATGGCGCGGGCGCAGGCGATAAAGATATGCGCATGGTCCTGACAGACGCCGGCCCCGTGCTCCAGCACGTCTTCGGCGCTCCATCCCATTTCGCTGGCGCCTACCTTGTAGGGCACCGCATCGGCAATGGCGGCGGACAGCGCGTGCATCCGCTCCAGTTCGGGCAGGGTGCGGACCCCGGCAACCAATTCGCGGCAGCCGGCACCGGCGCGGGTCAGCGGGCTGGACTGAAGGTATAGCCACAAGGGCGCGTAGCCGCTGTGCGGGCCGACGATGCCGTGATTGTCCTGCATCTCGACTTCGCCCTCGCAGCGGATGGAAAGCTGGCTGGTCCCTGCGGTAAAGCTGATCAGTTCAACATGGTTGCGATGGTGGTCTTCGAACTCCAGTTCCTTTTGGCCGCAGCTGATCTGCGTCTGCCATTGCACGACGTTCTGGTCGCGCGTGGATTTGGGCACCTGGCGCAGCTGTTGCAGCCCGTAGGTTACGGGTTCGTCAAAAGTGTAATTCGTGGTGTGGATGATTTTCAGACGCATGACCTATTCATAAAACCTGTAATCGACCTCGATCTGGCGGCCGAGTTTCGACAAGGAGGTCAGCACTTCCTGGATATATTCGTGCAGGCCCAGTTCAAAAATCGCATCCACATCATGCAGCGCGAATTGGTCGGTCATCGCCCGCGCCATGTGATGCGAAGGCGGCGTATTGCCGTAATCGGAAGCCAGATAGTCAAGGTTGTCCAGCAGCTTGCTACAGCAGAAATTCAGGCTGCGCGGCATCCGTTTGTCCAGCATCAGGAATTGCGCGATGTCGCGCGGCCGGATCCGGTTGCCATGCACCATGCGATAGCCGCCCCGCCCCGATACCGATCGCAGGATGGTTTCCCATTGCACATTATCAAGGCTGGACCCCACCGCCATGGCCGAGGGCAGCAGCACGTAATATTTCACGTCCAGAATACGGGCGGTGTTGTCGGCCCGTTCCAGAAAGGTGCCGATGCGGGCGAAATCATAGATGTCGTTGCGCAACATGGTGCCATGGGTCGCCCCGCGCACCAGTGCCGTGCGCTGGCGCATCTTGTTCAGCACCTCGGGCAGGTCGCGCTCGCCCACCTTGCGGGCAAGGATGTTCCTGGCCTCCATGTAACAGCCGTTCATCGCCTCCCAGACCTCGTGGGTCAGGGCAGTGCGCACCATCCGTGCGTTCAGCCGTGCGTTGGACACCGCCGACAGCACCGACGAGGCATTGTCGGGGTCGCGCAGCATCCAGTCGATTGCGCCTTCCTTGGTCACTGCGTCGCCGTGTTTCTCGGTGTAGCTGTCGCGCACACCCGCCGTATCAAGGATCGAGGCCCACTCGTCTTCGGCCGCCGAGGAACGGGTCAGCGCCATCCGCTGTCCGGTTTCAATCAGCCGCGCGATATTTTCGGCCCGCTCGATATAGCGGAACATCCAATAGAGGCCATTTGCGGTTTTTCCCAGCATTTCAGTCCTCCAGCACCCATGTGTCCTTGGTTCCGCCGCCCTGGCTGGAATTCACCACCAGCGATCCTTTCTTCAGCGCAACGCGGGTCAGGCCACCGGGGGTGATCTCTATCCCGTCGGGGCTGACCAGAACGAAGGGGCGCAAATCGACATGGCGCGGGGCTAGGCCGCTACGGGTGAAAATCGGCACCGTGGACAGGGCCAGCGTGGGCTGCGCGATGTAATGGCTGGGCCGCGCTTTTAGTTTGCGGGTGAATTCGGCCAGTTCCTTTTTCGACGCGGCAGGCCCGATCAACATGCCGTAGCCGCCCGACCCGTGTACCTCTTTCACGACCAGTTCGGACAGGTTGTCCAACACATAGGCAAGGCTGTCCAGCTCGCTGCACCGCCACGTGGGTACGTTCTGCAAGATCGCCTTCTCGCCGGTATAAAATTCTACGATATCGGGCATATAGCTGTAGATCGCCTTGTCATCGGCGATGCCCGTACCGGGGGCATTGGCGATGGTGATGCCACCCGCACGGTAGACATCCATGATGCCAGGCACGCCAAGCGCGCTGTCGGGGTTGAAATTCAACGGATCGAGGAATTCGTCATCCAACCGCCGATACAGCACATCGATCGGTTTGTAGCCTTGGGTGGTGCGCATGGCGACGCGCCCGTCGATCACCCGCAGGTCGTGCCCTTCGACCAGTTCCACACCCATCTGGTCGGCCAGAAAGCTGTGTTCGTAATAGGCCGAATTGTAGATGCCCGGCGTCAGCACTGCCACGGTCGGATCGCCCAGCGTCGCGGGCGGCGCGCAATTGGCCAAGGACCGCTGCAAGCTGCGCGGATAGTTCGAAACCGGCTGCACGCGGTTGGTTGAAAACAACTCGGGGAACATTTGCAGCATCGTCTCGCGGTTCTCCAGCATGTAGCTGACACCGGATGGCGTGCGGGCGTTATCCTCCAGCACATAGAATTCGTCGTCGCTGGTGCGAACCAGATCGATTCCGGCGATATGGGTGTAAACCCCGCCGGGCGGCGCCATGCCGATCATCTGGGGCAAGAACGCCTCGTTCCGGCTGATCATCTCGGCGGGGATACGCCCGGCGCGCACGATTTCCTGGCGGTGATAGATGTCATAAAGGAAGGCATTGATCGCCTGCACCCGTTGTTCGATCCCGCGTGACAGTTTCAGCCATTCCCGCGCCGAAATGATGCGCGGGATGATGTCGAAGGGGATCAGGCGCTCCTCTGCCTCGGAACGACCATAGACGTTGAACGTGATGCCGGTCAGGCGGAACACCTCTTCGGCCTCGCGCTGCTTGGCGCGCAATCGGGCAATGTCTTCGCCTTCGAACCAGTCCTGAAAGCCGTTGTAGGGCACGCGCAATTCCTGCCCGCGTCCCCACATCTCGTCGAATGTATCGTTCTGTTCCATAAGGGAAACCTAGCGTGCGCATGCGGCTTGGCAATCTGCGAAGGAAGGTGTTGCACGTAAAAACGACACTGGCGATGAAAAAACAGGCACCGCCAGCCGCCGCCCCGACTGGGGCAACGCAGGATGCTGCCTTGCGCTTATAGCGTCATCGCGGTCGGAAAGCGCAGGCAATTTTGCCCTTGGGCGCCGCAGAGGCATTTTCCGCTTGTTTCCCCAAGTTTGGCCGCGCTATACGCGTCGACGGAGACGTGGCCGAGTGGTCGAAGGCGCTCCCCTGCTAAGGGAGTAGGCCCGGAAGGGTCTCGTGGGTTCGAATCCCATCGTCTCCGCCAGAAATCTCACCAAGATATTGATTTTACTCAAATTAATACTTGCTGGGGATTTCTTGCCACCATTCTTGCCACCAAAGATCATTCTATAGAATGCAACGAATTGCATCGGGTTACCGCTCTGAACTTGTCAGGTTGAGTTGCCTCAAGCTCTGCCGCCACTACATAGCACCCCGACTTGGTGGGCGTGATGTGCAATCGACGAGGATGTTCGGCATTGCCAAGTATGGAAAATGCCGAATTCGCTCGGAATTCGCTCGAATTCTCAGGAAATTCGGAAAAAAAATCTGCTATAAGCCTACTATCATCAACGTGCACACGAGTTGGCTCTGCCGGACTAGTAGAACTGTCCGAAGCAGGCTGCATTCGTCTGCGTAATCAGGAGAAATGACATAGTGACTGCGCCAGCTAATACCCTTTACCTTTCTGTTGAACAGGTTGCGCACCGTTTCGGTGTTTCCAAAGACTCGATTTGGCGCTGGAAGCGTAAAGGTGATTTCCCTACCCCTGTGAAGTTGGGCGGAACGACTACTCGTTGGCGTCTTGTAGACATCGAGGAATGGGAGGGGCAGCTTGCCTGTGGTTTCATCTTCAATCTCGATTTCGAGCCGGACGCTTTGATGGCTAGCTAACAGCCACCTCCTCTCCACCCCCTTGACCCGTCGCCTCTACCTCAAGAGGCGCAATAAGATTTGGCGGCGCGGCAATTGTCGCGCCGGACGCTCCCCTTTTGCCAAAGAGAGACTTCATCATGACAGACCACATCTCCTCGTTCAGCCCCGCCTTCGATAACAAGAACGTCGTTTCTTTTCCCATGAGCGCTGGATCGTCGGCAAGTGCTGCACCTGGCGTGATCACGGAGTCGTCGGCGGATGGCATGCCCTCCGGTTTCTCTTTGAACGGTGATGGCATCTATCACTTGCGGCCAGGAGAAGGTGAGGATCTGATACCGGTCCGGATCTGTTCGCCCCTGATGGTGAAGGGGATTTGCCGAAAGCTGAAGGGCGGTGGTTGGGGCAGTGTCGTAGCCGTCGAAGATCCTGATGGGAATTGGCACGAGTTGATCCTGGACTCTCGGGATGTTTCGAAGAAATCTGCCTCCACGCTGAACACGCTGTTCGATCACGGGTTGGAGCTCGCTCCGGTTGCGAAATCAGCACAGAGCGTTGCCGAGCTGCTTTCGTCTTGGCGGCCGAAAGCGCGGTATCTGCGTTCGGATCGCCTGGGGTGGGCAGACGCGGAATTTAGCGCCTTCACGCTCGGAGGCGGTCGGGTGCTCGGTGGCAGTCGGGTGGTCACCGATGCTATCTCCGATGATGTCGCGGGGGCAATGCATGCGAAGGGCACCTTGGAGGGCTGGCGTGTTGCTGTGGCAGAACCTTGCATTGGAAACCCGATGATGATCTTGGCGCTGTCTCATGCCTTTACTGGGCCGCTCCTGTCAGTTCTGGGGCGTGATGGAGGCGGCTTTCATCTGCGCGGTGTCTCGTCGCGTGGAAAGTCCACGCTGCTGGGAGTGGCGGCCTCGGTCTGGGGTGCGCCCTCCTTCGTGCAGAGTTGGCGCGGCACGGACAACGGAATTGAGGGAATCGCAGCAGCCTGCAACGACAGTCTGTTGGTGCTTGATGAGTTGCACCAGGTGGAACCGCGTGTGGCGGGGGATATCGTCTACATGCTGGCCAATGGTCGCGGCAAGATGCGCATGAATTCCAATGGCAGGTCTCAGCAGACCCTGCGCTGGAGCGTGCCTGTGCTGTCGAGCGGTGAGTTATCCTTGGAGGAGCACATGGCAAGCGGCGGTCGCACCATGTATGCTGGGCAGGACATCCGGCTGATTGATCTCACTGCTGATGTTCGGCTGCATGGCGCTTTTGATTGCTTACATGGGGAACCCGATGGTCGGGCTTTCGCAGAGAGGATGCAGCGGGCCGGGAGTGAGAACTATGGTGTGGCCGGACCGGCTTTTGTCGAGAAGCTCATAAAGGGTTTGGACATGCGGGAAGGCTTTTTGCGCGTTGTTGATGGTCTTTGTCGCGTGTGGAGCGCGAATGTTGATCTTCCGCCCGATGGCCAGGTTCAGAGGGTGATGGCGCGGTTCGCAATTGCTGCGCTGGCCGGCGAGATGGCAACGAAGTTCGGCCTGACTGGTTGGGCACCTGGCACAGCGAAATCGGCTGCATTTGAGCTTTTCCGGAGTTGGGTTGACGCCCGTGATAGCGCGACACGTGCTGAGATTGATGAGGCAGTGGCCAGGACCCGGGACTATGTGTCGAAGAACCTGGGCCGCTTCTCTGTGCTCGGAACATCTGCCGAAGCATCTCTCGACGGCTGGCGTGACGAAAGCTGGATCTATATCGATTCCGAATGCTGGCGCGTGATCCACAAGGACGATGACGCGATCGACATGGCGCGTCTTCATCAGGCCGCTGGTCTTCTGAGAACTCAGAAGGGGAAGAGCCTGCAGTTCAGGATGGGGCGCGAGGTCGCAGAACGCCCTAGGGTTTACGCAGTGCGCGCATCCGCTCTCGTCACTGCTGGCAGCGACTGACAGGCCGCAGAAACGAAGCTAGGTGCGCGCCAGCAGTGTGCGCTCCTTTTACAGCTTGGACCAGTCGGACCGGAAACCGCCCTTGACGAGGAAGTGTATTCGGATACCTGCTGGTCCGAGTGGTCCGAGTGGTCCGAGTGGTCCGAGTGGTCCGAGTGGTCCGAGTGGTCCGAGTGGTCCGAGTGGTCCGAGTGGTCCGAGTGGTCCGAGTGGTCCGAATAAAATGAATTCAATCGGCTATGACTTCAGGGGCGGCGAGCGGACGGTGCAACCACTGTGGAGAGGACGAAATCTCTGATGTGATCGGCTTGTTTCATCGGCTGTTTACCAAATCTTAAAGTGAATAATTCATTCACTCTGTGGTTGCTGAGCGTAGCCATGACCCAATGCGATTTCAACGCATAAATGCCGCTTTTCGGTAAAGTCAGTGTTTGGAAAGAAGGGCGGCAAGGAAAGCGATGTCCCGCCACAAATTCCCATTCTCACTCTCGCTATAACAAATGCAAGCAGCACGTGCTGCGTCACATCTGAGAGAACAGCGATGACCAAGAAACCGCACGAAGACACCCGTTTGGCGAAATATGTCGAGCGCCGGGTGCTAGAACTGAAACCAACGAAATCTCAGTCGCAGGTCGCGAGCGAGGCCGGCTTCCCGAACCCCAACATGGTGACCATGATCAAGAATGGCACTAGCAAGCTGGCTCTGGATCGCGTGCCTTCGATGGCGCGTGCCCTGCAGTGTGATCCGGCCTATCTGATGCGGCTCGCTCTGGAGCAGGCGATAGGTAGCACGGCGGCAGAAGCGGTGATCGATATCTTTGGCGATCCCGTCACTGTGAATGAGCGCAGTTGGCTCCAAGAGATCCGGCAGGCGTCTGGCAATACTGATCCTCGGCTGACCAGTAGGTCACAGTCGGCGATCAGGACTATCTTCGGGAGGTGATCACGATGGACGAGCAGGATGATCTGACACTCAATGAGCGTGCCTGGCTGCGCTTTTTGCGCGAGGTGAGCAACGACAGCGATCCCGGACCCACGCTGCGTCGTGTGCAGCTTCTCAGACGAATCTGTGAACCTCGGCGGAAGTGACGGAATCCAGGAAAGGCCCATCGGCGAGGAATGGCTGGATCGGAGCACCTCGCCGGATCCCGGGACGACGTTTACATGGGGTTGCCTAATGTTTACATGAGCAAAATAGTTGGAAACCTTTCGGGCGCCAAAATGGGTAATTTGACCCCGATTTCGGGCTCCAACGTTTACACTATGTTTACATTAAGTTGACAAATCTGACCCGAGAAACGGTTTTTTTCGCAAAATGTAAACATCGCGAACCCAGTAGACCTAGAAAACAAGGGGGTTACGTGCCCGCAGCCGCATAATTGCGCTTGGTGCGCTCGACGAAAATGGTTCAAGCATCAGTTTCCCCGCCTCAAGCCGGTTTGGTTCAAGCATATCGACTGGCTTTCTTAATGGCGGTCTGTGTTCGGAAGAGGACTGTTTTGGGATCGTCCATAGGAGTGTTGGAGTCCGTGAGGGGATGATGTCCGATACACCTTGGCGAAAATCCAAGGCTCCACACTTGTGATCTAAAGGTTTTGAGCAAAGGAGTAGGCTGTAATCGGATACGCATTTCAGCAACGCAGCTGAAATGCTGCCATGTCCAGGTAGCTATGTAGCCATTCAGCTATTGAGCTCAGCTGCAATGGTAAAGATTTGCCGTTCAAGGCATTCACCGGTGGTGGTGCGTCCAGTAAAATCTTGTTTGTTCATCTTTGACGACACTAAGCGGCAAAGTAGATTCGTTTGCAGCTCAGGAATGGCTCGATGTTTGGGTGGCATTCTTTGGTGGTCTCTCTAGGGAAAGCGAAGTCCTAGAAAAACCACCCATGTTAGAAGGGGATGCATTCTGGCACCACCGACATCTCGGCTTTGGAAGCTCCCATTGGGAGAAGCCACTTTGTAAACCCAGCCATCTCCAAAAGAAGCTGCCGAGCGAATTCAGGCCGAGGCTGCGCATTTTCCGTATTCTTCAAGCTTATAGATGTTATCCCTCCGGTATGAGATTTTTTGCTGACGGCCCCTCAATTCCCAACCTCCTCCTAGAGCGTTGCGACGCAGGACGCGTCGTATTCCTTTGTGGTGCAGGAGTGTCATTTAACCGTCATTCACCATTCTCCGCTTCGACACGGCGAAGAAGATATGTTTGTGTCGGCTGCAGCTGATGGGTCTTCTCGCCTTCCATGATGTCGCAATCCGACTTGTTTAACCGCTTTAGGTTGTCCGAGTCCGACAGGGTCAGAGACTTGCGGCTCACCTTCTGCACGACCGTCCAATGGCTATGCTTGCCCTCGACGCCAAGGATGGCAATGCTGCCTTTCTCCAAGTTGATATGACTAAGGAGTTTGATCCAAAAATCGCCTAGTTCTCCCCTGCTTGTTTTACACGCAACACGGCGCTCGATTTCGACACCATGATCAAGAGCCAAGGTCCGGCTCGCGACATCGATCAGTTCTCCGAGCTTGCGGAAGCCGATGCCGTCATGAACGACATCTCCAATGGGGCGTCCGTCATCCAGCAGGTTCGTGAGCTTACAGAAAAGCGAACTTTGGTATTCGCGATCCAGTTTACCCCCTAACATCAGGTTGCAGGCGTTAATGATCGCGTAGATCCCGCACAGACCATCGAGTGACCCTTGAGCGGAGGCTTTGAAAGCGGCTTTTCTCATGCGCCCATCTCATCTTGAATGGTGTCGAGGCGGCGGTCGGGTGTGCCGGATCTGGCGTAGGTTTCCACGTCGATCTGCCCCGTGACAGCGGCAGTAATCAGGGCGGAGCGGTATTCTTTGAGGCGGTCGATGGAAGTGTTCGTTTTGGCCTGAACGATGCTTAAGCCATCCAACATCTGCTCAATCGCATCTACGATTGCGTTCTGTTCATCTCTTGGAGGAACTGGAAGAAAAACAGGAGCGAACCTAACAAAGCGAAACCTCGGTGCGCGTTCTCGAACGGACGGACAAAGAACGGAGATATAGTCGCGTTTTGCCATGCATCGCAGAAGATAGGCGAAGTAAGTCGCGTTATGGTCCCCGATTGGTGTGCAGACTGCATACTCTCCAGTCGATTTCCCGTCATCTTCCGACACTCCAATGGCACCAGCAAACGCATCCATTGTGTGGATTACAAGGTCACCTTTGCTGATGTGCTGGTAACCAACCTCAAGTTCCGCGAACGTATACCCCCCCGTGCGCCGCTTTGATCTCAAACATACCTGACCGAACTGTCCATGTCCAGCACGATATACTTCAGCCCCTTGCGGTCGTGGAACCGGTCGATCCATTGGCCGCTCAGGTCGGCCAGCGCTTCCCGGTT
>JGI24025J20009_10003578_pt1 | contig 10503 bp, 7 predicted proteins | sample Cruoilmetagenom3_FD_20009 | JGI IMG/M metagenome (IMG submission 20009) | reverse complement strand
GAATATCAGATAATTTTTTCATGATATACCTCCAGTAATTTATTTTCTGAAAAATTAGGATGATTTTAAGGCAGAATTTTTAATGAGCAAAATTGCGGTAACAGTGGATTATAGAGGGTTTGAAAGATTTTGCAAGATCTTTATAAAAAATTTTCCAGAAAAAGAAGGATTTTTTAAATTTATGTAGTATATGTAAAGTAGAAAAGAATAAAATAATAAAAGAGCTGAAAAAGAGTAAACTGTCCAAAAAGATAGAGCACAAAGTCATGGGTCTAAATCACTTTTAGTGACATGACTGCCAAACTGCCAACTTTTTAATTAATAAATAGAAAGGAGGCAGTTTTTTATTTATAATTTAATAACTTATTTATTATCTAAAAATATAGCAAAATAATATTTATTTAAAAGGAGTTGATTATGATGAATCTACGTATTAAAACATTCTTAATCTTAATGGTGTTATTGATTTTTACTTCAATTTTACTGAGTGGATGTTCTCTCTTGCGTGGTATTATTCCTTCGCTTCCCAATAAAGGAACTGGTGCTTCTTGGACAGTAATGGTTTATATGGGTGCAGATAATGATTTAGAGGAATATGCGTGGGATTCTCTGGATGAAATGGAATCTGTAGGTTCTACAGATAAAGTTAATATTGTAGTTCAGTTTGATCCTTATAAGACTTGTATAGGTACATATAGATACTATGTTACCGGTGCAGAAAAAAATCGTTATCCTCCTTACTATCCAGCTGACATAGTGGAACCTCTAGCTGAGCAAGATATGGCTAATCCAGATGTATTATCTAATTTTGTAAATTGGGCTACAGAAAAATATCCAGCTGAACATTATTTATTAATACTTCAAAGCCATGGTAAGGGATGGATGGGAATTATTGATGATTTAACAACTAGTCCCGGTAATCATACTATTATGACTATCCATGGTTTAGCAACCGGTTTATCCAATATAGAAGAACATATTGATATATTAGGATTTGATTCTTGTAAGATGCAGATGCTTGAAGTAGCCTATGAGATCAGTATGATAAACCCACCTGATTATATAGTTGGTTCAGAAGAGAGTAATGATCAAGATAAATTATCTATATTTGGTACGTCATTTTGGCCTTATGATGAAATTCTTTCCTGCCTCACGAATAATCCAAAAAAGAAGGAAATGAAATTATGTAAGTCAATTGTAGATAATTATGTGACTCTTTGTATATATGTTAGAGAACTGTCAGTACTTCACAATCTTGAAATAATAAACCAAGCTAAAAGCGTAATTGATAATTTTGCTAATTCTTTAATTCATAGTATATATCAAAAAAATATTTCTTTAGGTAGAATATCCACTCAGAGTTATCATGGGAAAGAATATAAAGACCTTTATGATTTTGCTAGAAGAGTTGAAAAAAATGTACCTGATTGTAAAACCCAAGCTAAATCGGTTATGGATTTTATCAATAATGTAGTCTATTATGATAAACATCGAGAAGCTTTAATAGTTTTTGATTTAAATAATTCTTATGGTATCTCTATATATCTTCCTGATTCTCCACAAGAATATAATTCATATTACGATTCGTCCTTACTCTTTGCAGATGATACAAAGTGGGATGTATTTTTAAAAACTGTTTGTGAACGACTCCCCATGCCTACTCTGTATGATCCCGTCACTTCAGTACCATCAGGAACATCTTATACAGTAAGCTGGCCTGCTAGTTCTGGTGCAATTAGTTACACTCTACAGGAATCTACTTCTTCCAAATTTGATGAAGTACAAACTTACTACCTTGCTGACACAAGTAAGAACTTTACCCATAATGTTTCCTCTAATACTGCCTATTATTATCGAGTGGCAGCTTTAAATGATGATACTAATCAGGCAAGCTGCTGGAGCAATATTGTAGATATAGATGTCACTGTTTTAAAAGCATATGAATATGAAATACAATGGTCAAATGCAGAATCAAATGGCTGGTCAAATCCTTTAGGAATGGAAGAGGAGCTTATTACTAGCGCTGCATATGATTATGATTCTCCCATTTATTTAAAGAATTGGGGAAAGAGACATGTTGGGATTGATGTTCATGCTCAATTAGATAGTAATGTTTTTTCAATAGCAGACGGAACTATTGTCAAAATAACAAGAGATTATAGTTCTAACAAGAATAATTCAGTAATAATCATAAAACACGTTAATTCAGATCATGAACCCTTTTTTACTATATATGGTCATGTTCTTGCAAAGGGTGAATTAGATGTAAATGAAAAAGTAAAGGCTGGTGAAAATATAGGAACTATAAAAAAAGCTGGTTCCCCTATTCATCTTCATTTTGGAATAAATCTTTCCTCCGACATAAATGATTTTATAGACAGTAACCTTCAATTGGGATGGGGAAGAGTTCCTGTCGATGTCAATCCAGCAGATTATGGTTGGGTTAACCCTATAGATTACTTAAATACACATCAGACTGAAGCCGTGGTCTCTAATTTGGTTGCTATATCGTGGACCGATCATATACCTTCAAATTCTCAGAATATTGAGTATCTTATAAATGTATTTTGGGATTCTTATCCTGAAGCCAGTGGCTATAAAGTTTATAGAAGCGTTAATGGAGTAGTTGAAGCAGAACCAGTTTATAGTGGTCCAGGAGAACTAATTTATGATAAAGATATTGTTCAGTGGCATGATACTGATATAGTAGTAGGTAATACCTATTCTTATTATGTTACTGCTTACGGTGATGGTTGGGAAACTTCTCCAAGTCAGAAGTCTGGATCTATCGATGCTTTCTTACCCCCAATCTATCTAGTTAGTCCCTCAAATGGAGATACAATAAATAATCCTACTCCAGTTTTTAAATGGTCTCCTGTTGGACCTAACCCTGAGGGATGTAAAAACTTTGGAACCACAGTACTTTGTGTAATAGATTTAACTTCTGATAAGGAACTAGTATGGCAAATTGTTTTTGATGATATGACTACTTTTAGTGTCCATTATAATCAAGATGGACAAGCTTCTCTTTTAATTCCTGGTCATAGTTATGGTTGGGAGGTAACGAGCTATGGTTATGCTGAGAATATGGAGGATGCTATATCTCAGAGTGAGTATTGGGAATTTACTTATATTAAGCCAATAATTGGAGATATTGTAGTCCCTCAAGACTATGCGACAATTCAAGAAGCAATAAATGCAGCGAACCCAGGTGATACTATAATTGTTAGCGATGGAACTTACACTGAAAATGTTGATGTAAATAAAGACCATATCACCATAAAATCAGAAAACGGAGCTGATTCAACGATTGTTCAGGCGGCAAATTCTAATGATCACGTCTTTGAGGTGACTGCAGGTAAAACCGACGCTGAAGGTAATTACCCATACACAAACTATGTGAATATAAGTGGGTTCACGATTATGGGCACAGGCGAATTCCCCAATATAAATGGAATATATCTTTACTACGCTGATTATTGCAGTATCACAAACAATATTTTATCGGACAACGGTGCAGGTGTTTTTTTGGTTCTTTCATCAAATAACAAAATTAAGAACAATAACGCATTATACAATGATACCGGGATTCGCCTATATGGGGGTTGCGATAACAATACATTAGAAGGGAATAAACTATCCAATAACAGGTGGGGTCTGAATATAGACTCAGCAGGGATTTCAGCCGATAACAACAAGGTGATAGGTAATGATATCTTGAACAACGAGAATGGCATTTTACTGAATGGTTCATGGTGTGGCTCATATTGTAACGAAATCACGAAAAACAATGTATCGAACAATAGTGGTTATAGTATTGGTTTCATTGGGTCCTTAAAAGATAATTATATCTATCTCAATAACTTCATTACCAATGGTACAAATGTCTATTTTTATAAGAACTCTTCTTTAGTCAACGTTTGGTAATCCCTCGAAAAAATAACTTACATCTTTGGTGGCACTGCATACACAAACTACCTCGGCAACTACTGGAGCGATTAGACTGGAAGCGATGCGAATGGAGATGAAATTGGTGATACCCCTTACATCATAGATTCAGATCAAGATAGTTATCCTTTAATGGAACTTTTTGAAAATTATTATTAAATGAGGAAAAAGGGTTACATATTTATTATTGACAATTGACCAATATTTTTTTAGACACATCTATAAATTTTATTAAAAATTAATTAGGGATGTTTAAAAATAATTTCAGATAAAAAGAATACCAACTATATCTCCGCATATTGTGAATAACTAATAAAAGTGAGATTTTATTAAACTGTTAAACGTATTAAGAGGTGATTATATGTGATTAAAGAATATTAAATTTTTACAGATAATAAAAATATTTAAAAAATTTAAAGGAGAAAACGAAAATGAAGAAAATAAAAATCATATCAATAATTATTTTTACAGTGTTTACTGTTGGCCTTGCTGGCTGTGGAACTACTCCTTCTCCTAGTCCTCCAGAAATGGTAAGTTTAGAATCTCCATTATACCTTATTGAAGGAGAGAATCAGGTTGAAGGATTTCACGATTTTTGGGAGAAAATGGAGTTAATTTATGGACCTTTGGGTCTCTTAGGGGGGTTTCCTTTAGTGGAAGGAGTAGAAAAGTATCTTGAAAATATAAGAGAATGTAATAGCATCTTAGTAATTCCCCCAATCCCTGAAGGAATTCAGGATTATTGCAATTTAGAAAACGAGTATCCTGATTTATGCCCTCTTTCCTGTGACGAATTGGAATCTGGGCTTGACTCTCATTCTTCACCTCTAATATATTTTTCTCAGGATATTGGTGCAGAAAAATTGAGAGGAGTTATTGTTGCTAGTCAAATAGACCCCTTATTAGCAGAATTGATAAGTGAAGGGGTACCCCTAGATATTCCTTTTCGTTACGAAGATGGGCAATTGCAAATTTTAGAGTAACTGAATAAGAAGGAAAAGTCAGTGAATTCTTCCCTTAAACCTTGCAGAATATAGCTATAAAGACATGTTTAAAAAGGATTAAAAAATGTGTTCAAAAATTAAAGAAAATAAAAATTTTAGGAGGTATTTAAAATGTTAAGAAGAAAAAATATCTGTATTTTAGTTATTGTGGTATTGCTAATATTAATAAGTCTATCCGGATGCACTGGAGTTAAAACTGCTAATCTCGAAATAAGCTTTGATCCAAATCCTGTATATTGTGAAAATAACGAACTGCATTGGCGTGTAATTATTAGTGAGACTAATGGAGTTGGAGTAAATCTTAAAACCATAGTTCAAGATGTATACGTAGGAGATGATTATATTAGTAACTGGCATACTTTTAATGAAGCATGGATAGAAGAAGAGTGGGGTACATCTTATTTATCTGCTTTTTCCTCGATAGATTTTAATGCTGGGATGGGTCCATGTGAAGGTAATACTGGTATAACTATAAAATGTAAAGTCACTGGTATAGATGATAATGGTAACCCAATTGAAGCAACGGGTAGAGTAGATTTACTACCTGAATAGAATCATATAACTATAATAGAATAATAAACATTACTAAATAAAAAGGAGCAATTCAGTGTCCCTTTTTGCAGAGCGATTTTAGATTAAACTTCTATTTTAATTATTACCAATATTAATAACTTTTTCTAACTTATGATACACCTTTTCAGTCTCTTCACTCATACAAAAGTTGCGAAAATCGTCCTGTCTGGGGAGCCAAGACATTCCAAGCCCTTTGGCATTCTGCTGGAGGGCTTTTTTGTTGGAAAAAGAAGGATTTTTAAAAGATTTGTAGTATAATAGATATGAAATTTTAAAAATTAAGTCTAAGAGTGATTATTAAGATAAAAATAGAAGTAACTTTGCAAGACATAACGATTTGGGAGCATAAACAAAGTGGTTCGGTTATTTTAAGGTATATGCCATAAATTTTAGGAAAATTTAAGGATATATGTTGTTTTTGTATTAATAATTTAATCATTGGTATCGGATGGCTTATATGAAAAAAATAGATAATTTTGAAATAGTATCTAGTTTAAATAATATCCAGAAAGAAATTTCCATTTGGGAAGCACGGTTGTCAAAAAAGGAAAAGAAAGTTTCTGATTTATCAATTCAAATACAAAATTTAAAAATTACCCTAAATCTATTTCTGGGTGAATATAATTCAAAGATTGGTGTACTTTATGTAAGATTAGATAAAATCAAGCTAAGAATAAAGGAATATCAAAACAGAATTAATCTTACTAAAAACAAAAAGCTATCTAAAGATGATTTAAATAATATTGAGGAAGAAGTAAAGGAGAATTTTTTTCAAGAAAGAAGTAAGATCGATAATTTAGAAAGTGAGACATCTAATTCTTCTGAAGAATATGACAAAAATTTAGAAAGAGAAAAGAAAAAATATTCAGACCGTGAATCTCAAGAAGAACTAAAAAAACTCTACCGTAAACTTGCCTTAAAGTTTCATCCGGATAGAGCTAAGAATGAAAAACAGCGAAAAGAATTCGAAAAAATCTTTCCCGAAATAAATGAAGCATATCAAAATGGCGATTTAGATACTCTTAAAAAATATATGAAACAATTAGAACGAGAAGAGCAGATAGCTAAGGAAACTCTAGAAGAGAAACTTGCTAGATTGAAGAAGGACTATAAAGTTATTTTGGGTATTATATTAAAAATAAATAAGGAACTAGAAGATTTGAAAACAAGCGAGACTTATAAGTTAAAAGAGAAGGTTGATCAAGCTAAGGAAAAGGGGAGAAATCTGCTCCTAGAGCTTGCTACCAGTATAAATTTTGAGATATCCGAGAATCAAAGAATACTTGATAAACTTGTTGCTCAATATAAAGAGATAATGGAGGCTTAATATATTAGTATGACTAAAAATAAAAAATCAATTGTTAAAAGTTCTTATAATTTGCTACGATTCGGCCCCAATGGGCGAAAAGAACTTGTTGTTAGGGGGCTCAATGCACTAATGGACGTTAAAGACGCTGACTTTTATTTTTTTAAAGGCGAACAGCATAGAATAATAGGAGAGTTAAGTGAGGCAATATCATATTATAAAAAAAGAGATTATGAAAAAGCCAGAGAGGCCTTTAAACAGGCCATTCGAAGTAATCCGGACTATGCCCGTGCCCATTATGGCTTGGGATTGGCGTACCATGAATTAGAAAGATATAATGAGTCTATTGCCGCCTTTCGGCAGGCTTTACTGCTTGACCCCGAGGATGCTCAAACTTATTATGGTTTGGGAATTACCTATGAGCTAATCGGAGAGTATCAAAAAGCAATTGATAACTTTGAGAAGGCAGTACAACTACAGCCGGACTATGGTAAGGCTTTTCACCATTTGGGAATGAATTACCGGGAAATAAAAAAATATCCGGAAGCCGTCGAAAATCTAGAAAAGGCTGTAAATTTCCTACCCGGTTCTGCTGATGAAATTTACTTCACCATAGGTATGATTTACCGGAAAATGGAAAATAATGAAGACGCCGCTATAGAAAGCTTTAAAAAAGCAACTCAAAAGAATCCCCAATATGCCGATGCTTTTTTCTATTTAGGATGGCTATCCAACAAAAAAGGGGATTATGAGAAAACCATAGAGGCTTACCAGGAAGTTATTCGGATCAATCCTGATTACACTAATATTTATTATAATTTAGGCTGGGCTTATGGAGAGCTGGAAAAATATCAGGAAACAGTTAACGCTTTTAAGGAAGCCGTTAAACAAAAACCGGAAGATTCTGATGCACATTATGGCCTGGGATGGGCCTACAGCAATTTAAAGGATTATGAAAAAGCTGTTGAATCCTTTAAACAGACTATACGTATTCAGCCGGATTATACTTTTGCCCACTATAGCCTGGGAATAATTTATCTAGTTCAGGGGGATAGAAATGCTGCCCTGGACGAATATAAAATTCTCAAAGATTTAGATCAGGATACAGCAGATAAATTATTTGACATGATTTATAAATAAAAACTCGGATAACTCTTATTCTGCTTCCGATAACACCAGAGGGGTCATTATTGATACTCAATAATTCGACAACTTTTAGCAGAAAACCTATAGTATCTAAGGAGTTTCTTAAGCAGATGGTTGAGGCTTTAGGTATTATTATAAATAGACGTCCTAAAGGAAGACCTCGTAGAATGGAAAACTAAACCCTAGAAAAAATAGGATATATTCCCTATTTTAATTAAACGAAACCTCCCCTTGTCTTTTTCATATTTCAAGAAATTGCTGTATGTCAAATGTTGAAACCATAACCCGTTTATCTATTAAAAACAAGTTAACCGTAATAAATTAATAACAATAAATTATGAAATACTACTTTAAATAATTTTAAAGGATGTACTACTATGAATAATTCAAATGAAATTAATTTTAAAAAGTTAAAAGAATTAATTTCCAATGATGAAATTTTAATACTTCCGCATAAAAAATACAAAGGAGTTTTCCAAATAATATTTTATGCAAGATGTAGTGGTAAAAAATTCTTTGAAAAAGCTTATAAAAATCAAGAATTAGTGCTTCAATTTGGTGAATTTGGTCCAAGAATAGGACATCCTTTATCATGGGTAGAAGCCTTGAATGATTATTTAAGAAATAATATTTGAGAATTTTGACGGAATTTGTTTGTTAGTCAGCAGAGTTATACCTGGAGACATTTCGCTCGTTCTATTTAATTTTATTGTTTTATATGAGCAGAGGGAAGATTTATATCGATAAATCTATTTCTAAAAAGCAATATAATGTATGAGATTTATCTAAAGTGGCTATATCTTAAAAGATATGGCAAATATATTGGCATACATTATACTATAGTGAATAAAGCTATATCAAAAATCGAGAGGGAATATGAAAAGTGATATTGCCAGGCTTGATATCCTAATCATTAATAACTGAAAATTAAATTAGGAGGTAGAAATGAAAAAATCTTATATTATTTTTTTCTTATTAACACTTTTTATTATTATTTTTACGTTTTCTGCATTTGCTCAATTTGTCCGAGTAACTTCGGAATTTGCCAATATTAGACTTATGCCGGATACCGAATCCATCATTATTGGTAAGGCATTTGAGAATGATGTTTTCGGATACGAAGGCGAAGAAAATGATTGGATTAAGATAAATATGTTTTCCGGTGAGCATCGTTATATTCATCATAGTCTAGTCAAAGTAATTAATTATGGTATATCAGCTCCTTTTTCAAATGATATATGCCAAAGTTTAACGAAAAGATTGGAAGAAGCTGAAGATAGATCTTTGATTGAATCAGACAATAGATATCCACTAAGTAATAGTGAAAATATGGAAAAGAATAATAAATATCAAAGAATACTTCTTGATCGATACATCTTAGAGGTTTTCCATGAATATGATCTCCAGCCTGTTGTTTATCAAATTGCTGTAACACGATGTATTGAAGGATCACAAAGTAAGATTGGGCAAAGACCAGCAGCCAAAAGTGAATTTAAAATAATAGAAGAGAAGGATATAAGCATTAAAGCATTGGGAGAGAAGAAACCTTCAGATTACTCACTCGAAGAATTAGAAAAATTACCTACAAATATCAGGATACGTTATTTGATAGTGGTACCTTCTGATATTACTTTAGAAGAACTAAAATCTCAATTAGCTCAAGTTATAATGGAAAAGTCAAATACGAATCCTGATATTGATGAGATTTACGTAGGGGCTTGGGAAAGTGAGGAATCTTTTAAAGGAGGTAATCCTAATTTAGGTTATGCTGAATGGTCTCCCTACGGAGAGTGGTCAGTTATGCCTCCAGAAATAGCAAGAGATAATAATAGAGATACTTATAAAATTGTTTACCATATCAATGAGAAAGCTCTTGAAGCTCTTAAGAAAAGAAAAAAAGAAACTCTTTTTGGATTAAGTGAAGAAATAAGGAAGGAGATATTTAAAGAAATTGTTAAGTGCGAGGATTGGGGTGATAGAGAAGCTATGCAATATTACTATTCAGGATGTGAAGATTGTACTAATTTTATAGTAGCTGATTTTGTTAAATATGCAGAAAAATCAAACGAGTTAATAGATGGTTGTAAAGGAAACGTGATGAAAAAATATAATATCACCAAAGAAATATTGTTAAAAATATCAGTCGAAGCATTAGAAGAACGATGGGTAATGCCAGAAATGCTTCCTATGCCAGATTGCTGTAAATAATTTTATATTGTTGTATAGGAAAAAATTGAAGGGAACGAATTGACGAGTAAAACAATATATATAAGTAGTTAAGTCTGGATACAAAGTATTCGACAAGAAGTTTCATTATTTAAAACTGATTACCTCTTTTAATTCTTGATACACTTTTTCCGTTTCCTCATTCATACAAAAGTTGCGAAACTCGTCCTGTCTGGGGAGCTGACAATTTCAAGCCCTTTGGTATTTTGCCAAAGGGCTTTTTTGTTTTCTTATGAAATTATTCTATATAAAAAGAAGGATTTTTAATATAAAGAATCGAATATAATATAAAAATTCTAA
>JGI24025J20009_10003576_pt1 | contig 10504 bp, 9 predicted proteins | sample Cruoilmetagenom3_FD_20009 | JGI IMG/M metagenome (IMG submission 20009) | reverse complement strand
CACCTGCGCGATGCGCAGTCTCGCCAGCAGGGCGCGCGCGCCGCTGTCACTGCCTGCGAGTGATGCGGTGTGTGACACTGCTGCCTTCTGCGCCTGTTCCGAACGCCCGGCCTTGAGCGCGACGACAGGTTTGCCCAAGGTGCGCGCAGTTTGGGCCAAGGCCTCAAAGGCGCGCAGATCCCCGATGCCTTCGATATGCAACCCCAGCGCGGTGACGCGTGGATCATTCAACAAAGTCTGACCGATTTGCGATAGCCCGACCTGCGCCTGATTGCCCGCAGTGGCCACATATGCGAGCGGCAAACCGCGCGTCTGCATGGTCAGATTGATCGCCATGTTCGAGCTTTGCGTCAGGATCGCAACACCGCGTTTGCAGCGTTGCCCGCCATGCTGATCCGGCCACAAAAGGGCGCCATCAAGGTAGTTGATAAACCCATAGCAATTGGGCCCAACGATGGGCATATCGCCTGCGGCGTCTAGCAACGCATTTTGCAAATCTGCCCCATCGCCGGTTTCTGCCTGCGCCTCTTGAAAGCCGCTGGCAAAACACACGGCCCCGCCCGCACCCATGGCGCAAAGCAAGCGTACGGTTTGGATGGTGATGTTGCGGTTTACGCCGATGAAGGTTGCATCCGGCACGCCGGGTAGATCCTCCAACCGGGCAAAGCTGGGCAGGCCGCCGATTTCTGTGCGTTTGGGGTGAACAGGCCAGACCGGCCCGTCAAAACCCATCTTGCGGCATTGCTCAATCACGGATGCACACCACGCGCCACCGCCAACAACAGCGATAGAAGATGGGCGAAAAAGGCGAGACAGGTTGGGCATTCTTGGCGTGATCCTGATGAGAGTTATTTTGCCTTCGGCGAGGATATTTGGAGCAAGAAGATGGGTGGTAACACTACATTAATCACGATGCATTATGTTCAAAAAACGGTACAGGCGGGGACGCCGATGACCGTGCAAGGAGATGGGTGTAATCCCGCTTCCCGGGGAGGTCTTGAACAGGCTTCCCCATCTTCTTGCTGAAAGTATCCCCGTCGGAGACATCAAAACTCTTAAGCTCCCAGTGGTCGCAGCAACTCGCGGCTGATGATGTGGCGTTGAATTTCGCTGGTGCCTTCCCAAATGCGCTCAACGCGGGCGTCGCGCCAGATGCGTTCAAGCGGCAATTCATCCATCAAACCCATGCCGCCATGAATTTGAATTGCTTCATCTGCGACAAAGGCCAGCATTTCTGTGGCCTTCAGCTTGGCCATCGACATATCACTTTCGGTGACTGTGCCCTGATCGAACTTCCAGCCCCCGGCCCATGTCAAAAGCTCTGCGGCCCTCAATTCTGCTGCCATATCCGCCAGTTTGAAGGAAATGCCCTGGAACTTGCCAATCTGCTGGCCAAATTGCTTGCGTTCCGCAGCATATGAGACTGCGTGCTCTAACGCCCGTTCGGCCCGGCCCAAACAGGTGGCGGCCACCTGAAGGCGCGTGGCCCCGAGCCAGTCATTGGCCACCTGAAAGCCTTGGTGAACCTCGCCCAACACAGCGGATTTCGGCAGGCGGCAATCGTCAAATTCCAGCACCGCATTGGTATAACCACGGTGGCTTACGTTGCGATAGCCCTCGCGCACAGTGAAGCCGGGCGTGCCCTTGTCGACAAAGAACGCGGTGATCAGTTTTTTGGGGCCGCGCGGGGTGTCTTCCTCGCCGGAGGCCATGAAAACAATGGAAAAATCAGCAATGTCTGCATGGCTGATGAAATGTTTGGTTCCATTCAGGATGAAGTCATCGCCATCCTCACGCGCGGTGGCGCTCATACCACGCAGGTCTGATCCGGCATCCGGCTCAGTCATTGCCAGGCAATCCCACTTTTCGCCACGAATGCAGGGATAGAGGTATTGTTCCTTTTGCGCGTCCGTTCCGGCCAGCAGGATGTTTGAGGGCCGTGCCACGCAGGTCCAGTGCAGGGCGTAATTGGCACGCCCCAGCTCGCGCTCATACATCAGCCATGTCAAAGTATCGAGCCCGGCCCCGCCCACGTCTTCGGGCATATTGGCGGCATATAATCCGGCGTCGATCGCCTTTGCTTGTATGTCCCGGATGATCTCCATTGGCAAATGGCCCGTACGTTCCACTTCCAGTTCATGTGGATAAAGCTCGTTCTCGACAAAGCTGCGCGTGGTGTCGATGATCATCTGTTGTTCTTGGGTGAGCGCGAAATCCATGGGGCTTACTCCGTTGCATGCAAGGCGGCGAGCGCCTCGACTTTGGCTTTGACGTGGTCCGCAGGCGCGCAGGTGCGGCGGGTCTCAAGCGAGACATGCAACATAAGCTGGTCACAGCTGGCCAAAAGCTCGCCGTCGCTGGCGCGCTTCATTTCATGGAAGCAGCGCAGCTTCTTGCCCTCGCCCTGAGTGACGCGGGTTTGCACCATCACCTCTTCGCCCGCATGGGTTTCGGTGATGTATTTGACAGTGGTTTCCACCGTGAAATAGCTCAGACCGCCGGCAATATAGGCCTCATCTGCGCCGACATAGGCCATGACCTCCTCGGCGGCATCGCTGAACAGTTGACCATAGCGGCCCTCATTCATGTGGCCGTTGATATCGGTCCAGTCCACCGGGATGGTCCGGCGGGTCGAGACCATGGGATTGTCGGCCTCAGGCAGGGATTTCAGCGCCTTCTGGTGATCGAGGATCAGCGCACCGGCGGCATTGCCCTGTTGTTTGAGCGCGCGCATCATGGCGATCAGATTGTTGTCACGCTTGCGTTCCAATTCGCGGATGCTCAGGTGGCCTGATTGCGCGTCCGATTGATCGGCGATCAGATCAACCAGCTCATCGGTGAACTCAGGCACATCCATCAGCTTGGTCCAGGGCCATTTCAGGGCCGGGCCGAACTGCGCCATGAAGTGACGCATGCCCGCTTCGCCCCCCGCCACGCGATAGGTTTCAAACAGGCCCATTTGCGCCCAGCGGATGCCAAAGCCATAGCGGATGGCGTTGTCGATTTCCTCGGTGGTGGCAATGCCGTCTTTGACCAGCCACAGAGCCTCGCGCCAGACGGCTTCCAAAAAGCGGTCTGCGATATGGGCGTCAATTTCCTTGCGCACACGCAGCGGATAAAGGCCCACAGATGTGAGAACATCCGAGGCCACATCCAGCGCCGCGCTATCGGTCGCCTCAGATGGGACCACCTCAATCAGGGGCAGCAGATACACCGGATTAAACGGATGTGTGACCATGATCTTGCCCGCATCCTGCGCGCCCTGTTGCAACTCGGACGGCTTGAAGCCGCTGGTGGACGATCCAATCGGCGTGTCCGGATTGGCAGCCTGCACCTCGGCAAAGACCTTGTGCTTTAGCTCCAGACGTTCCGACACGCTTTCCTGAATCCAGTCAGCGCCAGTGACAGCCTCGCCAATTGTTGTGCAAAACCGCAGGGTGCCTTCCTTGGGCAGAGCGCAATCATACAGCATCGGCAGGGCATGACGGGCGTTGGTCATCACTTCGCCAATCTTGCGTTCAGCTTCTGGATCAGGGTCAAACACCTGCACGTTCCAGCCGTTCAGAAGGAAGCGCGCGGCCCAGCCGCCGCCAATCACACCGCCGCCGATGATCGCTGCTGTTTTGGTCATTGGTTTGATCTCCGTTCAGCGCGTTTCAAACGCAGCCATGTTGTATCCGTTAAACTCCAGCACCTCAGAGGCCGCGGTCATCCGGTCTGCGCCACCCGAGGGCTTGCGATCCACAATGAAGGCCATGTCACTATCGGGTGACCCAAGTGCTGCGGTGCGATACCCTTCATCAATCCAGATCACCCACATCTCCATCTCAGCGTCGGTGGTTTGTGCCGTCAATCGCCAGCGGTTCTGGGCCAGAGGCTCGGCCAGCCAAGCATCGCTCAGTTCCTCGCAATTGCCATCTGCATCACAACTGGCGTGCATAAACTCCACTGTGTGCAGTGGGTTGGCGTTGGTGTTGAAGGTGAGGCTCTGAATGTCGCGGTATGGCGGCGAAGACGCCCGCACTTTCCATTCGCCCTGCATCGCCTCGGCCCCGCCGCGACTGATGATTGCCAAAGACACCGTGGGATTGCGCAGCAGACTGGGGTCATCGGGCGCGGGGGCTGTCAGACATCCCATCAACAGGGCAGGGGCCAGACATGCGATTGCGCTGCGCAAGATCACGGCACCAGGCTTTCTGTGTGGCCATCCACGGCCATGATTTGACCCGAGATTTTGGCGGCAGCAGGCGAGGCCAGAAACAGCGCCATGTCGGCCAGATCATCGGCACTGACCCAAGACCGCAGGCTGACACCTTTCACATAGGTCTGACGCAGCTCTTCTATCGGCTTGCCTGAGGCGGCGGCCTCATTGGCCAAAACGCGCTCCATCCGCTCGCCCTCAACTGCGCCCGGAGCAATCGCGTTGACGCGCACACCCGCGGGGCCAAGTTCACCGGCCAGGGTTTTGGTTAGTCCAACAAGGCCCCATTTGGCCGTCGCATAAGGCGAGCGCAGCGGATAGCCAAACAAGCCGGCCGTTGATGTGGTCAGGATAATCAGCCCGCTGCCCTGCGCGCGCATCAGCCGCGCCGCCCAACGACACGTCAGGAAAGTGCCAAACAGATTGACGCCAATACAAGCCCTCCAATCGTCATAGCCCATATCTTCTATCCGGCCCGCAGGCCCGCCGGTGCCGGCATTGGCACAAACCACATCAACACCGCCCCAAGCGGTTTCAACCTCGCCCAGAAAGGCGCCCATCTGGGCCTCATCTGTGACATCAGCCTGCTGCGCAATGAAATCGGGGTGATCGGCCCGAACCTGCGCTACGGCATCGGCATCAGCATCACAAAGGGCGATTTGCGCCCCCTCGGCGGCAAAACGCTGTGCCAGCGTCAGCCCAATGCCCGCGCCGCCGCCAGTGACCAGAACCCGGTGCTTCACGCGGGACACCGGGCAAAACGAATGGGGTCGTCACCCCCCACCCACATCCACAGCACATCGCCATCGGCCATCACCAATTGCTTTTCCTCGTATGTGTCACCTTCGGATTGGCACGAAAGAGTCAGCACCCAGGCGTTCAGGCCCGGCAATTCCTGGGCCTCTGTGATATCGCAGCTGTTCTCATAACCGAGCATTTCTTGCGCGTTCAGTGCAATCGGGGCGGGTGTCACACTGCCGATCCGCTCGGCGTTGGCGCACCATGCGGGGTCTGCGCTCCAGATGCCGTGCCAGTCTTCGGCGATTGCGGCTGACGGCAGCAAAAATGCGGCGGCCAGTGCAAGGCGGGTCATGACGTTGGCGCCCGTTTGGTCAGGCCCAGTTTTTTGCGCACCTCATCGGGGCCAATCACCCGTGCGCCAAGGTTTTCAATGATATTGGCGGCGCGTTCCACCAATTGCCAGTTTTCGGCCAGAACTCCGCGGTCCAGCATCAGGTTGTCTTCCAGTCCGANGCGCACATTGCCACCCGCCAGCACAGAGGCGGCAACAAAGGGCATCTGGCTGCGCCCCAGCCCAAAGGCCGAAAACGTCCAGTCATCCGGCACGTTGTTCACCATGGCCATAAAGGTGTTCAGNTCATCAGGTGCACCCCANGGNACCCCCATGCACAGCTGCACCAGCGCGGGGCTGTCCAACACGCCGTCTTTGACCAATTGCTTGGCATNCCAAAGATGGCCGGTGTCAAATGCTTCGATCTCGGGTTTCACGCCCAGGCTGGTCATCATTGTGCCCATCGCCGTCAACATACCGGGCGTGTTGGTCATCACATAATCGGCTTCGGCAAAGTTCATCGTGCCACAATCCAACGTGCAGATTTCGGGCAGGCACTCTGCGATATGTTCAACCCGCTCGGATGCGCCCACCATATCCGAGGTGTCGGACAGGGGCAGAGGTGCTTCGGGCGCGCCAAAGATTATATCGCCACCCATTCCGGCGGTCAGGTTCAGCACCACGTCAGTGTCGGAGGCGCGAATGATTTCGGTCAATTCGCGGTACAGTTTGGGATCACGCGAAGGGGCACCGGTTTCAGGGTCACGCACATGGCAATGCACCACCGCCGCCCCGGCCTTGGCTGCGGCAATGGCGCTGTCGGCAATCTGTTGCGGCGAGCGTGGCACATGCGGGCTGCGGTCTTGTGTGCCACCTCCGCCCGTGACGGCGCAGGTGATGAAAACTTCGCGGTTCATTTCGAGCGGCATGTGAGATCCTCGGAAAAGCATGGGGGTTCTCTCAGGGTAACGCTCTGGTGTGAGTCGCCAATTTGCCGTAATAGACAAATAAATGCCACAATGGACAAATCCAGATGCACCGCCCGTGCATATTGCACTGCTGATATTTGATCAGTTCTCAAACCTGTGTCTGGCCAATTGTCTGGAGCCTTTGCGCGCNGCCAACACGCTGAACCGGTCNCCGATTTTTAGCTGGCAAATCCTGACACATGACGGGGGNGCGGCCTTGTCTTCAAGTGCGATGCAAGTGTTGCCCCANGCCGGCCTNTCGGATTTGGCCCCGTGTGATTATCTATTTGTATTGTCCAGCTACGGACATGAACATCACGACACNCCTGACANGCGCCGCGCATTGCGGCAGGCCTCGGCCAAGGCGCGCATCATTGTGGGGATGGATACCGCCCCGTGGTTGTTGGCCTCAGCCGGGCTGCTTGAGGGGCGACGCGCCACGGTACATTGGGACTTGATGGATGGATTCATGGAGCGGTTTTTGCAAATCGAGGCAGAACGCAGCCGTTTGGTGCGTGATGGCCGGGTCATCACCTGCGCTGGTGCGATGTCGGCGCTGGATATGACTTTGGGGTTGATTGCCGATCACGCCGGGCTGGCCGCGCGGCTGGATGTCGAGGCGTTGTTCATGCAGGGCGATCCACCAGTAGATGCAATCCACGAGCGTGGAACAGTAACAGACCCAACGGTGCGGCGTGCCCTGGCATTGATGCGTGAAAACCTGGAAAAACCGCTAAGCCTGCTGGAGTTATCGCGCCTGTTGTCGTGCCAATCGCGGACGCTGGATCGGCGTTTTCGCAACCGGCTAGGCGCTCCACCTGGCACGGTTTATCGCCATTTACGCCTGTCATCCGCCCGCAAGATGCTAGAGGGCAGCACCTTGAGTGTGGCCGAAATTGCCCTGCGCAATGGGTATGAAAGCCCGGCTGCAATGGCACGGGCGATGAAGCGGTATTATGGTGTCACACCATCCAGCCTGCGACTCGGATGAGCGCGCAAATCCCCCGCCCGAGAAAGGCAGCAGGCCTCGCCCTGGGTTGCGGGCGAGGCGTACAGCACATGTGCAGGCTTACAAAGCCGCGCGGAACAGCCCTTCGAGGTTTTCCTCGGTCAGCTCAATCGGGTTGCCGCCACAACTGGGGTCAATGATGGCGCCTGCTACCAGATCGGGAATGCTGGCCTCGGTCACACCCATCTCAGACAGCTTACGGGGGATGTTCATGCTATCGTTGAACTCCTGCACGAAGGCGCGGAACCCATCGAACCCGCCCTGCACGCCAATGTAGGACGCCGCCCTGTCGAAGCGATCGGCAATTACCGGCGCGTTGAATTCCAGTACGGCAGGCATACACACCGCATTGGTGGTGCCGTGGTGGGTGTTGAAATGGGCCCCAATGGGGTGGCTCATGGCGTGGATTGCACCAAGCCCTTTTTGGAACGCCGTGGCCCCCATCGCGGCGGCTGACATCATGTTGGCACGCGCCTCAATATCCGTGCCATCGCCGTAGGCACGCGGCAGGTTTTCCACCACCAGACGCATACCTTCCAAGGCAATTCCCTGGCTCATCGGATGATAATGCGGGCTGGAATAGGCCTCAACACAATGGGCAAAGGCATCAAGGCCGGTGCCTGCGGTGATGAACTGGGGCATGCCAACAGTCAGTTCAGGGTCACAGATCACAACTTCTGGCAGCACCTTGGGATGAAAGATGATTTTCTTCACATGGCTGACACTGTCGGTGATTACTGATGCGCGCCCCACTTCCGAGCCGGTTCCGGCGGTTGTGGGCACTGCAATGATCGGCGCAATCACGTCGGCATTGGCGCGGGTCCACCAATCGCCAATATCCTCAAAATCCCAGATGGGCCGCGTCTGACCGGCCATAAAGGCCACCATCTTGCCCAGGTCCAAACCAGAGCCGCCGCCAAAGGCAATAACGCCGTCATGACCGCCAGCCTTGTAAGCGGCAACACCGGCGTCAAGGTTGACCTCATTGGGGTTGGGATCGACCTGCGAAAACATCGCGCGCCCCAGTCCGGCGGCATCCATGATGTCCAGCGTGGCCTGGGTAACAGGTAGATCCGCCAACCCCTTGTCTGTCACCAGCAAGGGGCGTTTGATGCCTGCCTGAGCGCAAGCTGCGGGCAGTTCAGCAATGCGGCCCGCGCCAAATTTCATCACTGTGGGGTAAGACCAGTTTCCAGTCAGGCTCATGATGTGACCTTTTTCATATGGTAAGATTTGGGACGTGTCAGATTGTGATAGCCGATAATCGACAGACCACCGCCACGACCGGTGTCTTTGCACCCGGTCCAGCACAGGCCCGGATCGAGGTAATCCGCCCGGTTCATAAACACGGTGCCAGTTTCAATCTGATCACCCACGGCTGTGGCGCGCTCCAGATCAGCGGTCCACAGGCTGGCGGTCAGGCCAAACTGGCTGTCGTTCATCAGCTCAATCGCCTCGGCATCGTCCTTGACGGGCATGATGCCCACCACCGGGCCAAAGCTCTCGTCGCGCATGACGCGCATGTCGTGGGTGACATTGGTCAGGATCTGGGGCGTCAGATATGCGCCCCCATCATCCTCGGCAAAGGTCTCGATATGTGCTTTGGCACCGGCGGCGACAGCTTCGGCAATCTGCGCACGCACCTCGGCGGCAAACCGCACGTTGGCCATCGGCCCCAGGGTCGTGCCCGGGTCCATTGGATTGCCCAGCTTATAGCCCTTCACAATCGCCACGGCCTTTTCAACAAAAGCGTCATACAGGCTTGCCGCCACATAAATCCGCTCAATCCCACAGCAGCATTGACCCGCATTGAACATCGCGCCATCAATCAGCGTATCCACGGCGGCATCCAGATCGGCGTCGTCCATGACATAGCCCGGATCCTTGCCACCCAACTCCAGCCCGACACCGGTGAATGTACCTGCGGCGGCGCGTTCCATCGCCTTGCCGCCCCCAACCGAGCCGGTGAAATTCACAAAATCAAAAGCCCGCTCAGCAATCAGTGCCGACGTTGTGTCGTGATCCAGAAACACATTCTGGAACACATCCTCAGGCACGCCAGCCGCGATAAAAGCCCGCACCATCCTCTCGCCCACCAACAGGGTTTGTGTCGCATGTTTCAACACCACCGTATTCCCGGCAATCAGGGCAGGGGCCACCGTGTTGATCGCCGTCATATAGGGATAGTTCCAAGGCGCCACGACCAGCACGACACCATGCGGCACCCGTTTGATATATCGCTTGAAAGTGGCATCCTCGCCCACCTCAACATCCGCCAGTGCATCCTCGGCTATGGCTGCCATATGGCTGGCGCGTTCATTGAACCCGCCAAATTCACCGCCATAGCGCACCGGGCGCCCCATCATATGCGCCAACTCGGGCACAATTTCATCGTTCATGGCCCCCACGGCGGCCACACCGGCCATCACCAGGGCCGTGCGTTCGCTCAACGGTCGTGCTGCCCAGGCCACTTGCGCTGCCCGTGCGCGTGCAGCCACCTGCGCGGCGGCCTCGGCAGTCAGCGTTTCGCGCTCTGCAAAAACCGATCCATCAATCGGCGAGATACATTTCAACATCTGCGTCATAGCGCCCTCATCTTTTAAAAGCAGCAAGTCCATCTTCTTGCCCAAAATATCCCCGCCGGAGGCATCCGGACGGTGCAACCCTCACGCCAGCTCAAACCCGCGCGCCACTTCGTAATCAGTCACGATACGATCAAACTCTTCTAACTCCCACTCGGCCGCACGGGCATAGTGATCGACCACGTCATCGCCAAAGGCCGCGCGCAGCATGTCCGACCCTTTAAGGGTCTCGCGGGCATCACGCAGATTTTGCGGGATCATACCGCTGTCGCCTTGATACGCATCGCCAACTGTGGGCGGGGCCAGTTCCAGCGTCTCTTCAATCCCGGCGATCCCGGCGGCGATTTGTGCGGCCATTGCCAGATAGGGGTTCAGATCCGACCCACCCACACGGCACTCCACCCGGATCGCCTTGGACCCGGTGCCACACAATCTAAAACCAGCGGTGCGATTGTCCACCGACCAGATCGTGCGTGTGGGCGCAAAGCTGCCTTTTTGAAACCGCTTATAGCTGTTCACATAAGGCGCCAGAAAATAGGTGAAATCGGGGGCGTATTTCAACAAGCCTGCCATATATGTTTTCATCAATGCGCTCATGCCCAGCTTGTCATCCGGGTCGTAAAACACCGGCGCGCCATCTTTCCACAAGGATTGATGCACATGGCTGGAGGA
>JGI24025J20009_10003574_pt1 | contig 10505 bp, 14 predicted proteins | sample Cruoilmetagenom3_FD_20009 | JGI IMG/M metagenome (IMG submission 20009) | reverse complement strand
TATTTTAAAAAGGAGGAGGTAGTTAAATGAAGTTAAGTTTTATGACCTGGTCATGTCCAGATTGGGATTGTAACCAAATTTTGAAGGCAGCTAAAAAATATGATTATCAAGGAGTGGAAATACGGGTAGAATGTAATCAAAAGCACAAAATAGAGTTAAATTTATCTAAAGAGGATAGAAATGCTGTTAAAAGAATGTTTAAAGAGGAGGGAATTGAAATTCCTTGTGTAGCAACTTCCTTGCAATTTGCTATTGCTGATGATAAAAAGCGAAGAGAAAATATAGAAAAACTTAAAAAGTATATAGAATTAGCTTCAGATATTGGTTCTCCTTATATTCGAGTATTTGGAGGTAATTTTATGCCCCTGGAACCTAAAGCAGCTGCCCAAAAGTGCGGATTAGCTTTAAGAGAGGCAGGAGAATTTGCTGAGGGAACAGATGTAGAAATTCTTTTAGAAACTCATGATTTTTTTAGTGTGAGTAGTCGTGCCCGTCAGGTAATCAAAGAAGCAAATCATCGCAAGGTAAATATTCTCTGGGATATAATGCATCCTCAAAGAGAAATGGAAGATATTGAAGAAACTTATAATCATCTTCGTGGTTTTGTGCGCCATCTTCATATCCATGATGGATTTTATTCTCCTGAAGGGAAAATAGAGGTTTGCCTTCTCGGAGAGGGAATAATTGACCATGAGATTCCTATGTGGCTCTTAAAAAATGATAATTTTCGAGGATACTTTTCCCTGGAAATTATTGGTAAAGGTGAGCCTGAGAAATGGTTTAAACAGTATGCCCAGAAATTTCGAGAGATAGAAAGCTCTCTCTAATAAATATAGGAAAGGGAGGAAAAAGTTGCAATTAGGAATATTATAAATGATTTAACAGTTTTTCATAGAATTTTCATAAAGATAATAAAAACTAATAAGCCTGCCAATACCAAGAGAAGAGAGTTGTTTAAACCAAATTCTCTTTTCCTGATAGCCAAAGAAATTTGTTTCCCTCTTTTTGTGCTGATAAATAAATAAAGGAAAATTCCCAGACCAAGAATAGTCAAGCTTTTCCCTATATTAGAAGGGGAATAAACTTTAAGGGGATAAGCTAAATCTTTTAATAAGATAAAATTAGATATTCCTTTGATTATCCAGGAAGGAAAGATACCTGAAAGAAGGCAAATTATAGAAAGGGAAATTAGGGGATAAATCATAGTTTTAGGAATTTTCCTTATTTTATCGGGACTAAAATTTCCCAAATTTTTTTGAGTAACTTTTTCTCTATTTAAAAAAATCATCATTAGTTTAGTAAAAGAAGCTACTGTTCCCACGCTTGCCAAAAAGATAAAAAAAGAGGGTAGGGGATACTCTTTTAAAGATGTAGTTATAAGAGTTTTACTAACAAACCCGTTAAAAGGAGGTATCCCGGTAATAGAGAGAGCTCCTACTAAGGATACAATAGCTACATAAGGCATCTTTTTATATAATCCCGAAAGTTTTCTTAAATCTCTTATTCCTGTAGCATAAATTACTGCTCCCGCGGAGAAAAAGAGTAAACTCTTAAAGAAAGAATGATTAAGAAGGTGATAAAGAGACCCGGTAAGAGAAAGAGCTGAGCCAGCCCCAAAAGAGGCAATGATAAAACCCATTTGAGAGACGCTATGGTAAGCTAAAAGTTTTTTAATATCGGTTTGTGATAAAGCCCAGATTACGGGTATTAAAGCGGTAAGAGAACCTATCCAGAGGAAAAAATACTGAAAGTTAATTGCTTCTAATGTATTAATAATTCGCCAGATAGCTAAGAAGGAAATTTTAATCATTACTGCGGATAAAAGAACAGAGATAGGTGTAGGAGCATAGGCATGAGCATTGGGAAGCCAGAAGTGAAGAGGGACAAAGGCAGCTTTAATGCCTATTCCTACTATTATTAAAGAGATAGCTAATCTAAACATAGAAGGGGAAATTCCTGCTTTTATATTAAAATTTTTTCCTATCTCAGTTAAGCTTAAACTTCCGCATCCTTGATAAATAAGTCCTATCCCCAAAAGAAAAAGAGACATTCCGAGACTACTAATTAAAAGATAGTCAAAGCTTGCTTTTATAGCTTTATTCTCCCGGGAATAGGCAATGAGTATATAAGAGGCAATAGATAAAATCTCAAAGAAGACGAACATATTAAATATGTCATTGGTAAGGATTACTCCTTGCATTCCTGATAGCAAAATGAGGAAGAAAAAATAAAATTTAAATGAGTAATTTTTTTCTTTTAAGCTATAAATGAGAGCAAATAAAGCGATGATTGTTCCAAAAAGAGAGGAAAACCATGCTAATCCATCCATATGCAGGGATATTCCTAACGGTTCTTTCCAGGCTCCCAAATTATAGATAAGGATTTGTTTTTTAATTAAAATACTGGCAGTAAAAAACCCTATAAGGATTAAGATAATGATAATAGAAGATAGACTAATTAATTTGGTTAAAATGGAAGGGACTTTCAAAAAATTAATTAAAAGAATTAAACAAGCAGCAAAGAGAGAAATGATTATTAAAAAGAGGGGAATGCTATTCATCTCGGGATAATTTCTCTATTTCAGAAATATTTAAAGTCCGATATTCTTTATCTATTTTTAAAACCAAAGTCAGGGCTAAAGCTGTAAGGCATATTCCAATGACAATGGCTGTAAGCATAAGAGCCTGAGGGAGAGGATCTACCACATCTTTTATTCCTTTTTCCATTATGGGAGCGGTAGAACCCTGACGATGTCCTATTAAAATAAAAAACAAGACTATGGCGCTGTCGGCAATATTTAATCCCATAATTTTCTTAATCAAGTTTTCCTTGGTTATCATTCCCCAGATACCTATAAGAAAAAGAAGAAAAGTTAAGTAAAATTCCATCTTTATTCCTCGCCTCTTCCGCATAAACTATAGAAAATTAAGATAATGCCTGCTCCTACTTTCAATCCAATAACCAGATTAAGGAGAAAAATAAACCCTGCCGTGGGAACTTCTTCTACTTTTTTCAAAGGAAAAATATTTTCCAGGAAACTCTTTCCCATTAGAAGACCAACTATCCCCAGAAGGATGAAAGTAGTAATCATAAATGCTTCCAATAAAGCTATTTTTTGAGGAGAAAATTTCTTCTCAGTTAAGAAGATTCCGTGAGAAAGACAGAGAAGGATTATTCCTGCTCCCAGGACCACTCCTCCCTGAAATCCTCCTCCCGGAGAAAGATGACCATAGGAGATAAGATAAAGTCCAAAGAGAAGAATATAAGGCACTAATTTTCTGGAGGTGATACTTACTATTTCCGATCTCTCATCTCTTTTCAATTTATCTTCCCTTTTTTAAAATTAGATAATGTCAAAAATAATTTTTTTTTGTAATTGGTAGCCGCAGGCTTTAGCAAAATGTACAGCCGGTAGCCGCAGGCTTTAGCCTGCGTTTATGCGCAACTTAAAAGTTGCGATTACCAGGTTGCGGTTATCACCGGTGTTTTTGTAGCGCGGGGGCTCGTCCCCCGCTTTTTCTTATCCCCCACTTGTTTAATTTCAATATTCTCTGTGGTTAACTTTTCTTGAATAGGAAAACTACTGAAGAAACAGTTATAAGGAGAACAATAGTCTCTCCTAATGTATCAAAAGCTCTATATCCAAGATAAATACTGGACACTATATTAATAGCTCCTGTTTCTCTTTCTCCTTGAGCGATGTAATGATTACTTACTGCTAATTTCAAAGGAAGATGAGGGTTGAATCCGTAGAAAAAGATTATTCCTAATATTACAAGGATAGATAAAACGAATATATTTTTCATCCACTTATTCATTTTCTTTTCTTTTTGTTTTACTAATTACTACCACAAATAAAGTAGTAGCTACTCCTGCTCCTACCGCTGCTTCTGCAATAGCTACATCAGGGGCATGAAGAAGATAAAAGATAAGAGAAAGGAGAAGACTAAAAACAGCCAGAGCAATAACCGCGTTTAAAAGATTTTTAAACTGAAGAGCAAAAATTGCCATTATTATAATGATTATTAAAATAAAAATGATCATTATTTACCTTTTGTTTTCTCTTTTCTCCAGGGCAGAATTCCCTCTTTGTAAGCACTCCTACCGATAATATGCGAAGAAACAGGACTGGTAATCAGAAAAAAGATAGTAATAATTATGATTCTTATAGTAGTAGGGCTTAATCCCTCTAAGATTATGAGCCCTATAAATATAGAGATTATGGAAGTAATCCCACATTTAGATGAAGCCTGCAAACGAGTATACACATCAGGAAAGCGTAGTATTCCAATATTGCCAAAACTAGCAAAAAATACTCCCATTCCTAAAAAAAAGTAAGCAATAAATTTCATTCGTGTAGTTTTCTCCCTTTAAGATATTTAGTGATAGCAATGATACTAATATAACCGAGGATAGCATAAACTAAGGCTACATCCAGATAAATAGGACGATGAAAATTTACAGCAGAGATTACCATAATAGCAGTTACCTGTGCTACGATAAGATTTAATCCTATTAAACGGTCTTGAGAAGTAGGTCCTTTTATTACTCTATATAGACTTATAAGAGAATTTATAGAAAGAAGAATTATTACTATTTTTAATATATTTAAATCCATATCTTTTTTAACCAGACCTCAAAATGTCCTTTTATTAGTTTACCCGCATAATGACTGTGAATAGTTTTGGCATTTAGCCAGTGGACTATAAGATGGTCATTATTTAAATTTAGGGTAAGGGTTCCCGGAGTAAGGGTAATAGAGTTAGCTAAGGCAACTCGGGCCAAATCAGATTTTAGTCGGGTGCGAAAGTGAACTATTCGCGGATCAATTTTTTTAGTAAGTACTGCTGGAATCATTTTAAAACTGGCTAAATATATCTTGAATACTAAAACAAAAGGATAAATTAAGAGCAAAGATACTCTGGGAATGAGAGCGCGGCGGGCAACCTCTTCTTTTCCAATAAAAATATCATAAGTGAAGAGAGCGATAATAAAAGAAAATAAAAAACCTATTAAAAGAGAGAAGAAAGATAAATTCCAGGTAAAGACCAGCCACCCTATTATTAAATAACCAGTGGTGATAAGAATTCTTACTATTTTCCATTTTTGGTGAATATCCATATATAGCCTCAAAATATTAACGATTCTTTACAACCAATTTTTACATAAAACTTGGTAGTCGCAGGCTCCAGCCTGCGTTTGCGCAACCTAAAGGTTGCGACTACCGGGTTGCGATTATCACTGATATTTTTGTAGCGCGGGGGCTCGTCCTCCGCTTGTTTACTTTAAGCCTTTCACATAATCCACGGGTAAAGTAAATAAAATCCCATTGTCTGGCTCTGATAAATCACCGCAGATCTCTTCTATAAGTTTTTCTAATTTTTTAATCTTTTTTTCATCGTCTACTACGGAAAAAATGGTTTTATTGTAAGGTCTGTCTCCCTTTATAAAATTTTTAAGATCAGCGAAAAGAGGAACTTGATAACTTAAAAATCCAATTATCCCTTCACTGTCCAAAATAGTAGCTCTGGTAATATCCGCTTCTATAAAAGCAGAGACAACATCTTCTAAAAATTCTTCTTTATTAAGCACAAATACTACTAATTTCATTCTCATCCCCTTTTATTTTAGAATACAATATTTTCCTTTATCAGTCAAAAAAAACTTCGGGCATTCCCTTCCGTCGATGTAGATGCTCTTTAGATTATTCTACTCGGCTTCTTCGCTACGGGAAAGATATAATCCATCTTGAGGGGGACATACTTCGCATTTCCCCCTCAACGCTAAAGCTGCTCCCCCTTAAAAAATAGGCAAAGCAACCTGGAAGCTTCGCTTCCTTCGAACATAAATCTTTCTTTTTCCTTCGCTCAGAAGCTTCCTGTCTGCGTGCAACGCACAGGCAGGCGTTAAGGTAGATCATCTAAGGCTCCTTCAGGGAAATGCCCTCAGTAGGGATTATGGATATGAATTATTATATTTTAAACCATGTTTTTTGACCAATTTCTTTTCTAAAGTATAATGAAGGTAAATTATTAATGAGGATTAGGCAATATGAAAGCGCAAAAAAATTTAGTTTATTTAGCGGGGATAGTAACTCTGGCAATTTTACTGTGTTTTATTGCTTATTTTTTCGCCGGGAAGAAAGAGATTCCTGAAAAGGAAACTTACAAAATAGCCAGAGAAAAGATGGTTACCCAGCAAATTGAAGCCCGGGGAATTAAGGATAAAAAAGTGCTTGAAGCTATGAGAACTGTTCCCCGACATAAATTTGTTTCTTCAAATCTTGAATCTTTCGCTTATGAAGACATACCTTTACCCATAGGATGTGGCCAGACTATTTCTCAACCCTATATTGTAGCTTTAATGACAGAATTATTAGAATTAAATAAGAAAGATAAAGTTTTGGAGGTAGGAACAGGCTCTGGATATCAGGCAGCCATTCTCTCTGAAATTATCACTCAAGTCTATACCATTGAAATATTTGAGGAATTGGGAATATCTGCCAGGGACAGGCTGAAGGATTTAGGTTATAATAATGTGAAGGTAAAAATAGCTGATGGATATTATGGTTGGCCTGAGGAAGCTCCTTTTGATGCTATTATTGTTACCTGTGTCAGCGACCATATCCCTCCACCCTTAATTGAACAATTAAAAGATGGGGGAAGGATGTGCATTCCTCTAGGGAATGTTTTTCAGGTTCAAAACTTAATGTTAGTAAAGAAGGAGAAAGGTAAGATTAGTATAAAGAATATCCTTCCAGTAAGATTTGTGCCTATGTTGGGAGAACATTAGGACAGTGTTAAATAAGCGCCCTCGTTTTCCGGGAATAAGTATCCTTATCTCTGTATTTTTTATTTCCCTCTGTATTCTCTCTTATGAAATTCTTTTAATGAGAGTTTTTTCAGTAACTTCCTGGTCTCATTTTGCTTATATGATAATTAGTATTGCTCTTTTAGGTTTTGGAGTAAGTGGCACATTTATCAGTATATTTCAGAAAAAGTTAAAAGCTCATTTTTATTCCTTTTTTACTCTTTTTTCTCTTCTTTTCTCTTTTTCTCTTTATATTTGTTTTTCTCTCTCTCAGAAAATTCCTTTTGACCCCTTTCTTATTGTCTGGTATAAATCTCAATATCTTTATCTTGCTGGATATTATCTTGTTTTTCTTATCCCCTTCTTTTTAGGAGCTACCTGTATAGGACTTTCTTTTCTAAAATTCCCTGGCCGAATAAATAAGGTTTATTTTTATAATCTTTTAGGTTCTGGAGGAGGAGCCTTAGCGATAATCCTAATTATGTATTTTCTCTCTCTTCAGGAGATTTTGCTCTTTATAGTAATATTATCTTTTTTCTCTACTATTCTCTCCTCTGTTAATTTGTCTATAAAGACTTCTGTAATAATGGGTTTTATTTCAGGGATTTGTGTTTTATTTTTCTTATTGCATTCTCCCGAACTTCAGATTTCTCCTTACAAAGGTTTATCTACCAACCTTAAGCTCCCGGAAGCAAAAATTATTAAAGAAGAATCCTCTCCTTTAGCTCTTATTGATGTAGTAAAGAGTTCAGCTATAAGATGTGCTCCTGGTTTAAGTCTTGCCTATAAAGGTAAAATTCCCCCTCAATTAGCTATTTTTTTAGATGCAGATTCTCTAAGTCCAATAACTAATTTTCAAAATAACATTTCTAATTTAAAATATCTGGATTATAGTACTTCAGCTCTTCCTTATCATTTATTAAATGAGCCCCAGGTACTCATTATAGGAGCAGGAGGTGGTTCAGAAGTCCTTTGCGCTTTATATCACCAGACCCCTTATATTGAAGCCGTAGAAGTAAATCCTCAAATAGTAAAATTAATAAAGGAAGATTATAGTGATTTTTCCAATCATATTTATTCTCGTCCCGAGGTTTATGTAAAAGTAGCTGAAGGGCGAGGATTTATAGAATCTACTTCCCGCAAATACAATCTTATCCAGATAACTCTTTTAGATTCTTTTGCGGCTTCTTCTGCTGGAGTTTATGCCCTTTCAGAAAATTACCTTTACACTACCAAAGCCCTTGAAAGTTATATTAAGCATCTTACTGAGGAGGGTATTCTTTGTATTACTCGCTGGTTGAAGATGCCGCCCAGGGACGGGATTAAGCTTTTTGCTACTGCTGTGGAGTCTATGGAAAACCTGGGGATAAAAGATATTTCTTCTCATCTTATTTTTATGAGAAGTTGGGCTACTTCTACTTTGCTTATAAAGCACTCCTCCTTCACTCCTTCTGAGGTTCGGATAGCTAAAGAATTTGCGAAAAAGAGATTATTTGATCTTATCTGGTGTCCTTCTCTTAGCGGTAAAGAAGTAAATCAATATAATATTTTACCCCAGGCTTTTTATTACGAAGCATCTCAAAAGATTCTCTTCGGGGATAGAAATAACTTTTACGAGAATCATTTATTTTCTGTAAAACCAGCAACAGATAATTCTCCTTATTTTTTTCAATTCTTTAAATGGAAGTCTTTACCTCATCTTTTAAGTACTATGGGAAGAGAATGGATTCCTTTTGTGGAATGGGGATATATAATTCTCATATTTACTTTAATCCAGGCAATAGTAGTTAGTATGTTCTTAATCATTTTTCCTCTTTCCTTTTTAAAAAAGAAGAGGACTTTTACTCCCCATAAATTATCAATTTTCCTGTATTTTCTCTTTTTGGGAGCAGGATATATGTTTATAGAAATTTCTTTTATCCAGAAATTTACTCTTTTTTTATCTTATCCCACTTATGCAATAGCGGTAGTAATGGCTGGTTTCCTATTTTTTTCTGGATGGGGAAGTTACTTTGCTCAGAAGATTCAAATAGGTAAATTAGATAATGTAACTTTAGCTTCAGTAATGATAATAATTATTTCTATAGTCTATTTGATTTATTTAGATGATATTTTTCTCCGCTTTATTCAATTTCCCGATGGGGTAAAAATATTTTTTTCTCTTTCTCTTGTTGCTCCTCTGGCTTTTTTTATGGGAATCCCTTTTCCCTCTGGATTAAAAGAGGTTTCTATAACTGCCTCTCCTCTTATACCCTGGGCCTGGGGAATAAATGGTTGTGCTTCAGTAATTAGCGTTGTCTTGGCTACTGTATTAGCTATTTCCTTAGGATTTAACATAGTAATACTTATCGCTATCAGTCTCTACTTTTTAGCAAGCTTAAATTTTCATATATTTGGTTCTTGATTCTTTTTCTAAAAGTGTTAAAATTGGCTTAAGGTATTTAAGTCAATAAAAAGTTAAGATATAAGTTTAGAAAGGTGGAAAACGATGATAAAAGAAAGGATAAATTATTTAAATGATAGAGAGAAGAAAATTATAGAGTCCTTTGTAAAAGAGTTAAAAGAGAAATTAGGTGATAATATTGTCTCTATCCGACTTTTTGGCTCAAAAGTAAGGGGTGATTTTAGAGAAGGTTCAGATATAGATATATTTATTCTGGTCAAGAAAAAAACTTTGAAGGTTAGAGATGTAATTACAGAGATAGAGGTTAATTATGATATTGATTATAACTTGCCTATATCTACTGTCCTATACAGTCTATTTGAATACAAAAAAAATAAGGAGTTAGGTTCGTTTTTTTTTGAAAATGTGGAAAAAGAAGGAGTTACTTTATGAGAAGAGATTTAGCTAAATATAGATTAGAAAGAGCAAAAGAGATTTTAAATGAGAGTGAAGATTCTCTAAGGCAAAAACATTTCGCTCTTTCTGTAAATAGGAGTTATTATGCAATGTTTACTTCAGCAAGAGCTCTTCTTGCATTAAAAGAAAAAGACTCGAGCAAACATTCCGGTGTAATTGCTTTATTTAATCAATATATAATAAAGCCAGGTATCTTTTTAAAGGAATATAGTAAATTTCTACGAGATGCAAAAAGGATGCGAGAAGATGCTGATTATAGTGATTTTGTAGAAATTACCGAGGAAGATGCCCAAATTCAACTTGAGAATGCCAAAAAATTTGTTGGAGAAGCAGAAAAGACCATGAAAAAAATAACTTCAGAAAAACGCTGATAGGTAAATCTTCCTAAAAAAGTAAGAAAGTATTAATTTTTTCTACTCGATCTCAGAAATTTTCGTCCGTTACTGCCTCACCGTCCACAAATGGATTATTCATCCCTTTATCTCCCATATCTTTATTTGTTAAGCCCGCGTCACATATTGACATAATTTAAAAAATACATAAAATGACATTATGCTAAATAACTTACCAAATTTAACCAATAATGTATCTCTTTAATTGATATATACACTAAAGCGAAAGGTTGAGCTATATGGAAGATTAGATTTAGTAATAGGTAAGTTTTTCTAAAAAATGTGGGATTTCTTACTTGTCGTTGCGAGGTGAAACCAAGTAATCTAATGGCAGAAAGGAGACCAATTTTAGGAAAGCTAAACTAATACTAAATTTATTAAAGAGGGGTAGGGGATGGATTTCGCTGAGATGCTTAAGAATCTGGAAACAAAGATGCGAGGAA
>JGI24025J20009_10003573_pt1 | contig 10506 bp, 6 predicted proteins | sample Cruoilmetagenom3_FD_20009 | JGI IMG/M metagenome (IMG submission 20009) | reverse complement strand
CTCACTTGATCGCGGAATTGATTGGTGGGCATTGTAATATATATGACAACATATCAATTTAATGTCATCTCACTGCAACTCAAGATACCAGAGAGCCATTTTCTTTCGCTTGAGTCAGTAGCATACGGGTGCATAGTTCTACCAATTGTTCCAAAGTTCTATCGATTTTTGTACAAGTCTTTTAGCATTGTCTATTGACCATTGCTCGGGCGCATTTCCAAAGAGCAGCAGTTGTTCGTTTTGACATGTAAAGCCATCAAAGTCCACTCCTACAAGCCAATTGACCGCATTACAGAACGTGTCTTGGTAGTTACTCCCAAACTTTTCGTCTGGTACGTTGTAAATCAAGCACTCGAGGAAATAGGATGGAGCAAGGTCTTTTGTAATGACGTTGTGGTCAATAAGGTATGTCCGAACGTTCTTGAAAACTCGAACAGTTGGCTTATACCAATCATTGGTTCCAGAGTTCTTTTTCACGCTATTGTCATAATGTAGCTTGGGAAAATTGATAACGCGCCGATTTTCTCTGAGCGTATGAAATACAATACCCTCAACATACTGTTGGTCACTCGTACTATGAAAGCGTAGATATTTTCGGTACTGAAGGCAGATCACCACATCTGCAGGCAATCTATTCGAGCCCCTCACGACCTTTACGGCTTTATTTCCTTCGGATACTGCTGATGCTTCATAGTAAGCACGTAAGGCTCTAAGAACATCGGCTCTAAAGTCTTTCCACAAATAAGTGGCATCGCTATAAACGGTTTCATAGAGGTTTTTCTCGTTTTCTGGCAGTGCAGAAGTATCCCCTCTGAAGGTGGTATTGCTCTGAACAACAACATCTACGTCGCTGTCTCCACGAATATTGGTGCTATTTTTGTATGATCCTTGTAGGTAAACATTAAATTTTACGCTGTCAGCCCATTCATAAGAATTCAAAGCATTTCTTATAGATTCATGAGTAGCTTTAGAAGTAGCTACTGCACCTTGATGAGACCAAGTCTCTAATTGCGGTTCCGGAATTCCCATCTTAATTACCTCCTTGGTGATATTTCACATAACGCAGCATATCCGCACCTACTTCGCATACACATCCCTCTACTCGAACTTCTTCATCTTCGATCATCTCTTCCTCCTTTTATCTGTAAACTATCCAACGGGTTTTTAATCTCATCCATGTTCTTTTACCACCTCTATTGAATGGGCCATCCACCGTGTTCATCTATTGCCTCATCGATTTCTTTCATTATTCGAATCGTCTCATTCAGTGCAACAACGATCTTCTGATAATGCAAAATATCCTCATCCGACAATGCCCGCCCCTTGCGGTCTTTGAGCCACTTCTGGCAGACCTGATAACCGCCAATATGAAAATTATAGACCTCTTCGGGTATCCCCTCAAAATATTGGGTCTTGTTGATCTTCAATCTCCCGTCTTTGTATAAAGTCTTCCCGATTGCTGCAACGACATTATCGCCCCCGCCTCTGAACTCGGTAATCAGATCATCGAGCTTTGGCGACTCCATCAGATGCAGTGATACCAGTTCAGAACCGAGTCTGGACAGCGTTTCGAAGAGGTTCTTGTCGGAGGTAAGCGGTATCCTCGGAAAATCTATCTTCAGAAATTCCTCGTAGCGGGTGCGGTAGGTTGGTGAGTGGAGAACTGCGTAGATGTAGCGAAAAATCTCTTCAGGCGTTGGTTTTTTGTTGTAGGTTTCTGTTAAGGATTTGATTATGTTTTTATCGAGGTTCGAGGTCTTTGTGGTGGAATGGTTGCGCAGTTTCTTTTGGTTTTGGTCGGGGTAGACGTAGAGGGGAAAAAGGTAATCAATTGTCTTGAGAGAAACTGCGACATGCTCAACGACTTTGCTGGTACATAGTGCATGTTTCCAAGGCATTTTAGTTTCAACTCTTTTGGGCATTATTAATCCCAAATTCCTCTCCATCATGTGCCGCATAATTTCAGGGCGTGGCATACAGATAAAACCCCGGGAGTGCCCTGTGTAATATGTATATTTCCTATCAAATGGGCGATAGAGGATCGGAACTATAAGTTCTTTTTCCAACCCCGATTCTTTCAAGTCATTTTGCGCAAAAGATACTTTCCAATCTCGAGCATCTTTGCCTAAACTATATTTACTTCTTGCAGCATCCTCTGGCAGAGATGAGAAGTCTCGTACGGTTTCCCAAACTTCTTCAGGAGAATCCTTAATCGTTAAGCGATCTCTGGCAGTGACTATTCCAACTGAATTTGCAGGCATTATATCTGTTATCTTCCATCCCGATTCATATTCTCCTTTTAGTTCCACATCTTGGGGATAGAAAAAATAAAAGGGGGTGGAGGGGGTCGCTTCTTCCCACGGTATGGTATCAATGCCATTGTCAAAAAGCCAATTATATTTATCTTCACGAAGACCCCATAAATCTGCATGATAAACTTTAGCAGGACTGGTTTTTTGAACATTCTTGACAAAAATTCCGATAGTTACGCCCTGTTGAATATCAAAAACGTTCTCATCTTTTGAACCATCCGGGCACTTTTCTTTTTTCTTAGCATTGCCATGTAGATCCAGGACGTATATGTCTGTAAAGGATTCTGTCAACTGCTGCCTCATCCCCCTGAATGTGGGATTGTCAAGATAACCATGATTGGTAATAAATACCAGTATACCCTGTCCAGTTTTATCAATTCTCCATTGACCAAAGCGTATAAATTTAACATAATCATCATTTAACCATTTTGGATTCCTTTCCCCAAGAGATTCGCCATCAACTTCGAAATAATTGGATTTCCTTGCGCCATCAGATATTTTTCCTCTTAAGAGATCGGCTATCCATTTGCAATCATTAGCAGAATGACCCGAGTAAGGTGGATTTCCTACCACTACAGTTATCGGGAAGTCTGCTTTAACGACATTTGCCTTATTCGCCTCTTCAGCAAGCCAATTAAGATACACATCTAACCTTTCAGCACTTTTATGCGTGCCTTCCAACGTATTTGTAAGATATACCCCCAGCCGTTCTTCTGATTGAAAATCATATCCGGTCTCTTTCAGTTTCAATCCAAGTTTTAAATGTGCAACGGTATAAGGCGCCATCATCAACTCAAATCCGAATACTCGCGGTAATAAGTGTTTAGGAACATATTCATTCCATTTATCTCTCAATTCTTCTTCGCTTAATCCTTTATGTTTCTCATCAAACGTATTTTTGATTTCTTCAATGACATATTTTAAAAAAGTCCCTGTTCCAGTCGCAGGATCAAGGATCTGAACTTTAGGAACTTGATCAGTATCATCTGTTGAAGTATCTGCCAGACCGTCGGGGCAATCAAATTCTGTTCGAAGGAGATGATCAACAGAACGGACAATGAATGAGACTACTGGGTCTGGTGTGTAGAATACGCCACGTTTTACCTTCTTTTCCGGGTCATATTCTCTCAAAAATAACTCGTAGAAGTGTATAACAGGGTCTTCCCCCTTCTTCTGCTTCCCAAAATCCTGAAGAACCGCTTCGATATTACTGGCTTTCAACATCTCAACCAGTTCTAACACACCAAGTTCTTCCAGGTCTATTGTATCTCTCGAATACTCCCCGATCCTTGTACACTCCTCAAAAAGCTTCTTCAAGAAGGGATTGGTGTTTGGAACCATCGCAGGAACATCTTTCACAGAAAATCTCCCTTCCTGTGTGCAGCTTGCTGAAAAAATCCCATAAGCAACAGTCTGCGCATACATATCCGCAAAGTCATCTATCGTCAGATCGTGGATCAGGACACTCTGGAAATTCTCATACAAGCTATGAAGGGGTCCATCCCGAGTCTCATATTGATGCACAAGTTTTATCTGGTCTCGAATGCGCCTTGCTAACTGTGCCATTTCAGTAGCCAGTTGTTGGGATGTTGTTATTACTTCCCTGTGCTTTAAAGGAAAAGCAGATTTCCATTGCTCGCGCCATGCATCGGCATCTTCTTCACGGGAAGGCCATCGCAGTTTATCCAGATCAAATATATTCTGTTCATAATGAAAATAAGTATCGGTTTCATCCCATGAGATCGCCCGTATCTCAGGCAACCCCTCGCTTGTTTGGCTAAAACGAGCAACTGAGGTCACCCGTTCATCAATCTCACCTAAAGTTGTAATAAAGAGCAGATCTTCTGTATCCCACGTTGCTATCCCATCGCTTTTCTCTCGCTTTGAAGTAACGAGAGAGCGAAGTATTCTCCGCAATACCACAACAGGCAATTTTTTCGGCTCAAACTCAATATAGAAGACCCCCCATGGCTGATTATCGGTCAAAGGTCGTATCTGCTTTATCGCCTTTATTTTAGCCGCATGTCCGCTCTCTATTCCCAACTCTTCTGGAGTGTAGTCAAACGTTGCATCCTCAGCATTATCAGATTCTATAGGCCAATTCAATTCATACTTCAAATATTCAACAAGACCCTCGAAATCCCTCACCAATTTCAGTTTCTCAATATCTGCTTGTGACATCTTAACCCCCCTCTTTTATGTTAGTTCCATCCATGCTTTTATGGTGGCTTTTACCCCTACCGGTGCCTGAACAAACTTCAGATGGGTATTCTTAACATGGCTATCCATCTTCTTTCGAATCTCTTTCAATGTCTCTTTTGCCATCGCCCGCGTTATTGGCGTGTCTCTGCTGCATCTGATGTACTCCAATATCTCTGTCGGCTCCTCAATTATTTTTTCGGTATTGAGATCATAGAGATACCAGCGCGCAGAGCCTGCATCTTCAGTCCATTCATCTGTTTGTGCATCCTTCCCCGGAATCGAATAACAGAAAAACACAGCCTTTGCTTCGGGAGATGGGTGGCTTTTTCCGCTAAATATCTTCAAAGGCAAATTCTGCAAGCGAGTGGGGAGCGTTTCATCCGCTTTTATAAGTTCCTGATATTCCAGATGCATCATCTCCAAAAGCGTGGGTGTTCCCTCATAACCTTGATTAAACTCCTTCAAAGTCTCGTAATCATCCTCTGGCGTCAACAATTTCCTCCCCTCAATCCCAAAGGTCTTTGAAATCAGGAGCGTTTTTTTCGTTACTTTTTCATAGAGGCTGAGAAGTACATTCAATTCAGAGGGGGGCAGGAAATTCCAGTAGACCACTTTACCTCGAACGTCCTTTAGTTCTGGGTGATCACTGACCATATTATTCTCGATCTCGTTGTCTAATCTCCGGTCTACGCGCCCTATTCTCTGCATAAGCCGTACAGGATTCCAGTGCAAATCGTAATTTACCAATAACGTTGCATCCTGGAGATTGAGCCCCTCTGATAACACATCTGTAGATATTAATATCCTTATCTCTTTTATTCCTTTTTCAGCCAGTTCGGAACTTGACAGATCATTGTAATAAGGGGAAAACGCATTAATGACCCTGCCCCGATCCCCTTTGGTTGCACTGTCAACTTCATCCACATTTTTAAACCCGGCAGATACCAATTTTTCTTTCAGATACTTCGCAGTCGTCATATATTCCGAAAAAATTATGACCTTGTTTTCTTTCAGTGAAGGGTCTTCTTCTAATATCCGGATCAGATTTTTGAGTTTGTCGTCTTCTGTCTTCTCGACATCCATAAGGTCCTCAATAAACTCTGATAATTGATTCAGATCAAGAATGGTCTCACTAACTATCGCAGATATGTCATATTCTTCCTCTTTTAATTTCCCGACTTCTGTAGAAAGTTCTTCAGGCAAATAATCATCTTCTGCCTCTTCTTCATCAATCCGCCCCCTCTCTCTGAGCTGCTTGCTTATATGAACTAACAAATCTTTATGCTGGGCTTCCCATCTGTTGCTCAGCTTCTCATCATATTTTCTCACAAATGTAAGAAGTTTCAATAGAAGGTCTTCACAGGAAAATTCAAAAGCAACTCTCGAACTTTCGAATCGTTTCAATAACAATGTTCTAATCAGCCCCACAACCTGTTTTTGACGACCTTCCTTCAGTGGGTCTATGGTCTCATCAAGACCTTTGTAATATGCTAATGGATAATAAATTGCAAGGGCTAAGAGAGGTTTATCTTTGTTGAAAGCCGTTTTTAAATGATCGAGTAATTTACCATACGTCTTCTTCAAAGAATAATCAACCACTCTCGGGGACTCTCTTTCCGGAAAACGTACTTCATCATCTTCTGTTTTTTGTTGGCTTTCCTTGACATACGACCTACTTCTCTGGACGACGATGGCTTTAAAGAGATCATCCCCCGAAAGGATTTTACACGCTACGTTTTCGTCTATACTCACTTCGCCTGTATCCTCAGCTTTACTAATCGTTTCTTTTAACTCACGTTCCATTTTAATAAAATGATTTTTTAAATTATGAATGCCAAGATTTTTAAAATAGTTCTTTTCTTGCCGGGAGAATAATTCAATCTGGTGAACTAAGTCAAGCAATGTATTGTTTACAGGCGTTGCAGTCAAAAGAAAGAGTTGTTTTCCTTCAGCGATTTCAAACATCTCTTTGTATCTTGATGGCTGCCGATTTCTGAAATGATGTGCTTCGTCAATGATTATAACTTCAGCATGTTTCTTAATATTCTCGATTAATTCCGGCCAATGCCCTGTTGTTTTGGTTAAATCGGTGTGATTAATAATTATGAATGGCAGGAACCCGTTCAAAGTTTCTGGCACATATTTCTTTATTTTTGACGCCCACACTGGTTCTCTCGCTGCTTTCGGGACAATCAGAACAACTCTCTTATTTTCTCTTAGTAATAGGCGCTCAATCAACATCAATCCGATAAATGTCTTTCCAAGACCGACACCATCACAAAGAAAAGCTCCGTTATATTGAGATGCGATTTTCATCAGTGCTTGGTAGCCATCCTTTTGATATTGGCTCAAAGTTGGATATATCTTCGAGTCCCTGAGTTCCCACTCGCTGGCTGTCAGTTCATGCCCTTTGAAATATTCGTATAATGCTTTGGTATAGACCTCAAAAGGGCTGTACTCCCTCACATGCTTCTCAACGGTTTTTAATATTTCCGGAGTTACATCTTCGGCTTCTTTCCAATGTTCTTCGAACCACTTCTGTAGAATTTCAATTTCATGCTTTATTTGCACGTTTAACTCAATATTCTCTGTAAGTCCCGGTAATGTGAAATTGCTTGAGCCTACCAATGCCGCAGAACCAATGACATCATATTTTGAATGTGTGATATATGCCTTCGCATGGAATTTCTTTTTCCGGTATATCCGGCATTCTATGGCATTATTTCTAATACCCTCAACTATCGCAGGGACGCCCTCCAAAAAATCATTTTCGTTTTTCTCCTGTTCGATGCTATCATCTAATTTACCCGTGATGTGCTGCAATCCTTCTTCAAATGCTTGCTGTGTTCTTTTTGATACTTCATCTCCCATAAGAATCCGTATTTTTTCAAGGTTCTGCCATTTTTGATCGAGAGTCAATAAAGAACCAATCTCAAAAAAACCTGTCGCGATATCAAATTTTTTTGATAGCTCACACCACTCGGATAGATATTTCTGAACCCTCCACGCAGCGTCGCTATTATCTACAATGAATATATCTCCCTTTTTAGATGTAGCCCTTTCGTTCATAATCGTCCCATTATAATGATATAACGCATTTTACTTAATACTGCTTGAACTTTGTGAATCAAGGGAGATGTCAACTTGCGTGGCGTTGGCGTTATTTTGAAGTCATTGATTCGAAGTATGGTGTCTGCCGCTTCTGGTTTGAATATCTGGAAAAACCAGAGTTTTTTGATATGACGCCCCGTTCGTGTTCATATCACCGCCCACCAATCGTATTCGTGTCCGTTGTTTTTTGCCGCTTCATAAATATCATCATACACGACCGATGGCTGTGGAATACTGGCATCTGGATCAGGGTATATGACTGGATCGCCATCCTGCATAAAGATCACAACGAAACCATCGCCGCGTACGAACGAACTTGTGGCGTTCTCGTCCGCCTCAATCGCGATCGGTGTGCCGTTGATCGTCACAACAACCCAACTATGACGATACTCCTCGTAGATATCCCCCTCGTAGATTGACACGTTGAACCCCCTGTTTGAAAGAAACCATTCGACATAAGCCGCCTTCTCACCGCAATCAAATACATTCTTCTCATATTTGTGTGGCATCTTGAGGTCGCGCAGAGAAACATCAAGATCGTTCAGTTCAAGAGAATCGTTCTGCTGCACTGTGTAATATGGCTCAGGCACATCAACAGGTCTGATAGTTGATCTTATCAATGGTGCGTTGCTGCCAGCCCACCAACCCACGCAACCGGCAAATAAGATCAGTCCAACCATTATCAGTATGTTCAGTCTCACAATTCTATCCTGTCTTATAGACGATTATCACAACTCAATCCTACTGCCTACAACCTGCATGATCATCAGCGCGTCCAGCGATGTTATCCTACTATCATCATTTGCATCCATGTTTGGGTCGTATTTGTCATTGGCTGTGAGTTGCAGTGCGAGTGTAGCATATGCGGTTATTGTTCATATTCCCTGGAAAAAGATACCATTCCAGATTTGTAATAAGTTCTTCAGGCACATTGAACATTGTAGTTATCATTATCCCTGCAAAAGAAAAAAGTAAAGTCCACAAACCCAGAAAACTGTAATGAGTCATATAAAAAAATACTGCTGCAAATATCAAAATAATCCCTTTCAAAACAGTTCTTTTCTTTATGTATCCATATCTTTTCACAATATCTCTGCTAAGAATGGCATTAACATCTAAAACAAAATGGACAGGTGCTAAAGGATTAAGATATGTGAACATCCAATAAGCATATCTTGTTTTTTTGTGGGATCGTAAAAACAACTCACAATGAGCATAACGTTTTTGCAGATCGTCAGGCAAATAAGGATTTTGTAATATGCTTCTTAAAACCGCCAAGCTCTTTTGATAGCCTTCTTTAAGTGCGCCTACAGGATTGTTTGGGTTATCAAGAGTTAGCATATCACTAAGATTATTGAGGATTCTGCCATCCCATAGTGGGAGAGATTCTCTTCTCCATTCATATTCTATCCTAAATCTCGCCACATCATCCATAAAATCTTGATATCTTGAATCTGAATATGGATGTACGGCACGATCTTGAATTAGATGACAAAGACATCCCAGAGCAAACGGATCGATTTTATCTCCATTTAATACTTTCTTTCTCAATCGCAATATTAAACTTCTTATTCTACCATCTGTACCAGAATGGTGCGGGTAATCCATATTCACACCTTCAACAGAATTGCCTTTATTTGCTATATTCATCCCAACACGATCGGGATAAACGCAACCTTCCATCATCGGTTCCGACGGCAATCCCATATCAACTGCAATCGCTCTTGTGCATTCACGATGTGATTTCCATTTCATTCTCTACCACAGCCTGCATGATCATCAGCGCATCCAAGGATGTACCAGCCCCCTTACATCTGCATCACCGCTCCGCTCCTCGCCCACACTCCTGGGCAAGCACAAGCGCATGACACGACGTTACTCGAAAATCGGTACAGGATTCGGATATTTTGGTATATCGTTCCATTATGGTATCTCCAGAATGCTGTTCATCACACCAATCTAACCATATAAATACATTTTGTTCGGGCAATCGAGACTTTTTTTAGCATCTTCTGGTGACATTCCATCCCTCAAACACATATATCATAAAAGATTTAATAGACTTAAGAATTATATTAGCATATATTCCAAAAGGTAGTATCTCCCTTAACAAATCGATGGCGAAAGAAGTGGAATGGAAAGATCGTTCAGACGCTCCCGAGATCGAATTTGAGGACGTATGCACCCGTTATTCACACCGATATCTCGGAGCTGTTATGCCCCCTGGTGTTGCAGAAGACTGCTTGTGGCGATGCTGTCCTCGCCGCCGCTTCAAAGGTCACATGTCGCAGACCACATCACGCTTTCACTCCGGACTGGTTTTGAGTATGATGGATGATACTCCCCTGATCCGGACAACGTAAGGTCAATTACCCCTCCCTGTCGGAAGGGGCTTGAGACTCGTCTCGGAAGAGATGGTCTCGTCTGGGCTATCGACAACAAGCCCCTGAACCTCCAAGTCGTGCCTGAAGGCTCGTGTTCGCGCTTCTATGTTCATTGCGCCAACAAGATCGGCATTTAGCGCATAATCACATACCTCGCATAGAAACGACCTGCCATTTCGGTTGTTTCTGCTTATATGTAAGCATGTTGGGCACGTTTGCGAGGTATACCGCGGATCGATATATATCACAGCGATACCCACCTCATGCGCTTTATACTCTATAAAAGTCTGCAATTCTCTAAACGCCCAACTATTGTGCTTATACCGTTGTTTTTTTCGCACTTCGGTTCTTTTCCTGATTCCGGTCAGGTCTTCCAGACCTATCACAGACACGTTATCCTCGATTGCGGACTCTATTACCTGTCTCGAAATAACATGATTCACGTCTCGCATAAACCGTTTTTCTCGCCCTGATTGGTGCTTTAACACCCTTGTTGC
>JGI24025J20009_10003572_pt1 | contig 10507 bp, 10 predicted proteins | sample Cruoilmetagenom3_FD_20009 | JGI IMG/M metagenome (IMG submission 20009) | reverse complement strand
GTTGAAATACAAACAACGTATAATCTACCTTATAAAGAATATATAGACGTTTATAATCAGGCACATATTGTTTTAGATCAGGTTTATAGTTTCGACCAAGGTTATAACGCATTAGAAGCTATGGCTAAAGGCAAAGTAGTAATTACTGGAGCAGAAAAAGAGTGGTTAGACTATTATCATATAGAAGAAAATTCTATTGCTATAAATGCGTTGCCAGATGTTCAGCAAATAGTAAAAAAATTAGAATGGCTTATTGAGAATCCAAATAAAATAATAGAGATTTCAAATAATGCTCGAGCCTTTATTGAAAAAGAACACAATTATATAACTATAGCTTCAAGGTACTTATCCATTTGGAATCAACAATCTAATCATTAGCATTTAAATCATTTTTATTTGGAATAACTCCAAAAAGCGATGAACTAAATATTAATAAAATAACACCATAATACATAACATAAGTAACAAAATGTGCTATCGTTGCACCTTTTACACCATACATATCAATAAAATAGATACTTGTTGCATATAATATAATAACCGAAAAAGCTTCAGTTATTATATAGTGCCAAAACATTTTTTTTGCTAAAAACTGGTATGCTATAACAATGGATAACACTTTTATAAAATCTCCTAATAATTGCCATAGGAACAAATCTTCAACGGGTTTAAATTCGTTTGAAAAAACAATTGGAACTATATAAGATCTTAAAAAATAGATAACTATTAATCCTAATGAAAAAACAGGAATAATAGTTTTATAAAAATTAAAAACCTCTTTTCTAAATTCTTTAGCATTATCAATTTCAGAAAGTCTTGGCAAAATATAAAGCGTCAATAAAGAGCTTACAAACATTAGATAATACTTGGAGATTCTATTCATAGCTTCCCAAAATCCAGCCTCTTTAAATCCTACATTATCTATAATATAAGATCTAATAGCAATGGCTACCATAGGTAACACAATGGCTGAAAATAAAGCCATAACAGAAAACGTGCTTAATTTTTTTACGGTTTTTAAATTAACCATAGCTGCCTTAATTAAAGGCAATAGGCTACGCTGGTTTACTATTCCAACTAGTGTAATTAAAAATATTAATGACTCTGAGATAACAACAGATATTAAAGCTCCATCAATTCTATTCTTATAAATTAATAATAAAGTAACAGCAACTCCTAAAATCTGACCAATGATATTAATAATAATTAGGATTTTAAACTTTGAAAATCCATTCATTATTGAAAATGTGAATAGATTCAATGTGTAAAAAGGTAGTACAATAGCGAAAATCCTTATCACATAAGCATAATCGTTATACTTAGGAAATATAATATCGTTAATGGTTTCAGAATTGAAATAGCACAAGAATGAGACGACTACAGTCGAAGCAAATCCTAAATAAAATGCAGAAGAAATAGTTTTACTTAATTCAACTGTATTACTTTTAAACTCTGCAATGTATTTAACAACTCCGTTATAAAGGCCAAGAGTAGCAATTGACTGAACAGAGTAAACAAAATTTCTTAAATTCCCTATAAGAGCCATCCCTTCTGCTCCAATAAAATGAGCAATAGCATTAGATGTTAAAAGTCCTCCAACGATTCTTGTAATTAATGATACAGAATTTAACGAGGCAACTTTTACTAAAACATTATTGTTTATATAGTTGATTAATCTTTTCAATTAGTAGGCGTTTATTGTATTAATTATTTGTGTTACTTCGTTTGGGTTCATAACTGGACTAATAGGTAAACTAACTACAGTATTATGGATGTCTTCAGTAATTGGCAAACTTAAATCCTTGTATTTATGCAAAGCAACTTGTTTATGTGGAGGGATTGGATAATGAATTAATGTTTCTATTTCTTGTTTTTTTAAATATGAAATAAAAGAATCTCTGTCTTTAACACAAACTACAAATAAGTGAAACACATGATTTTGCGATTTATTGTAAAATGGAAGTTTCACTTTATCATTATTCATTTCAGAAATATATCTTTTTGCTATTTCTTGTCTTTTTAAATTATCAGCATCTAAATATGATAACTTGATATTTAAAAACATGGCTTGGATTTCGTCTAATCTATGATTATTTCCAATAAGGCTATGCTCGTACTTTTTTTCAGAACCGTAATTATGCAATTTATTAATAGTTTCTGCTAAAAGAGCATCGTTAGTTGTAATTGCTCCTCCATCGCCTAAAGCACCTAAATTTTTACTTGGATAAAAACTAAAAGCAGCTGCATGACTTAAATTTCCAGCTTTTTTTCCAGAATTGGTTTTTGCTCCATGTGCCTGAGCAGCATCTTCAATAACCAATAAATCATGTTTATTAGCAAATGTATTTATAGCTTCCATATTTGCTAATTGTCCATACAAATGAACAGCCATAATAACTTTAACATTTGATGTTAAGCTCTTTTCAATTTCCTGAATAGATATATTAAAAGTATCCTTTTCAGGCTCAACAAAAACTGGTATCAATCCTGAATTAATAACCGACAAAACACTTGCAAAAAAAGTATTTGCAGGAATAAGTACATGGTCTCCCGTTTTTAGTTTACCTAATTCTAAATAGGCTTTAAAAATGAGTGTTAGAGCATCTAATCCATTACTGGTTCCAATACAATATTTAGTTCCACAATAATCAGCAAAATTAGTTTCAAACTTTATCACCTCTTTTCCTAAGATATAATGTCCTGAATCTAAAAAATTCTGAAATTTCTCTTGAAATTCAGATTCAAATCTTTTATTGACTTTATGTAGATCTAAAAATTTTATCATATTAAAACATCTTCTAAATAGATGTGGTTTTTTGTAAAAACACTATAAAAATCATGCGAAATACTTCTGGCTCCAAACGATTCTTTCCACGATTGCAACCCAGAATTAATTTGTTTGCCTCTATTTTCTGTACATACACCAAAATCGAAATACATTTTGTTGTTATAAACCNCATGTATTAAATGATTAAACAGCACATCTAGACTTCCTAANTCNTGTTTGGAATTATTTGCTGAGATATATTGTGCATGAGCAACTTTTTCTGTTTCAAAAANAGTGACTCCAGCNACAATTGTATTTTCTTTATAAACGCTAAACTGTCTAATATTATTGGGGAATTTCGATTTTAAATGGGTAATTTCTTCAAGAGTATGTACTGGCTCGACTCCGTGTTTTTCTTNTAAATTTGGAATTAANATTTGNTTCCAAAACAAATTAAAATCAGATTCTTCTTTTACAACCAATTCATTCTTAATGGCTCTATTTAAACCTCTCTTTCTGTTAGAAGAGCTTATTTCTATTGGTTGCTTTGTTTCTATTGCTACTGTTAAATCTCTTCTTATTAGTTCTGCTTGAAGTTTAAACAACAGATAATCTATCTCATCGCTTGGATGTTTGTGATAAATTCTTGGAGTAGGCTTCAATATCATTTCATGAATCCCGAGAGATTGGAAAGTTTCAAGCAAACATTTAACAGCTTTCAGAATAATTTTAAACGACGCTTCTTTGCCAACTATTAATCCTCCATAAGTTAGGCCTTGATGCGAATAAATTAATTCGTTTTTTCTATTTGCAGGAAATATGGCTACAAGTTTTTCGTCTTTAAAAACCAAGAATGACCAATCTTCAAATCTATCCTGATGATATTCCATAAAATCACGATGACATAAAAAAGTGCCATTTTTTGAGTCTTTTAGAAAATCATTCCAAAGGGATTTATATTCTGGATTATATTTTTTAACTGAGAAAATCTTCATCTGTATTTAATTCATGCTGAAAAATACTAATTTAATGTTTATTAAAAACAACTTCGCCATTTTCGTTAATAACTTCATAGATACCAACTGGAGCTCCATCTTTTATTATTGTATAACTTTTATCTACTTCTAAAGTTTCTAAATAACTTGTGTTATCTGCTAAATATGAAAAAAGGACTCTAAACAAATTTACATTTGTTTTTAAATTAGCATCAAAATCTGGAGCATTATTTTCTGGCCATTTAATTGCCATGGCTGTAGAAAAAGCTGATGTCACCAAACCGTCACCCATTTGTTTAATACTGCTTTCTTGTGTTGATTCCATTCCAACAAAACCTCCATGATCTGCAGCAATTATTATAATGCCATTCTTGTCTTTTTTAGAAATTAAATTAACCATATCTGTTAACCAATCATTCGCTTTTTTAAGTTGCGCTAAGTATAATTGTCTTTCACCTTTTATTCCCTTAGAATCATTATAATCGTTTGTTATATGCATAGGAAGCATTCTTTCAATAAAGAAAAAATTATTAGTTTCTGTATTTGATTCTATAACCTGTTTCAAATCAATTAAAGGGTCTTTCTTCACACTAAAACCTCTGTCTAAATAAGGAACTTCGTTATAATCTATATTACAATAATCGTATAAAACGGGAGACCTATTAACTAGTAAATAAGATATGTCTAATAGTAAAAATGTTTTATACTTATTGTTCTTAAAAATGGAAACCACTGGATTATCTCCTAAAATTGTTTTCCTCGTATTATACAATTCATTCGATTTATTCTTATTACTATTATAATAGTGATGTTTCATAGCAAACATGGAACTATTAGAGCTTAATGTCGTGGTATAATTACTTCTGAAATCGTTGTATAACTTAAAACCATTACCAACTAAAAATTGTTCGAAATTAGAATTATCAAAATTATATGTTTTCTTTTTTAATTCTGAAAAACTCGCGTAACCATCTGGTTGAATAACATACACATTAGGCTTCGTTTTAAATTCAACACTTTCAATATCATCACTTAAATCCATCCATTTAGATGAATAAGTAAGATGTCTATATAAATCAGGCACTAATTTAGAAGCCACTATTAAAGTCATTAATAACTGAAAAACAATGACTTTTTTAAAATGCTTTTGAAACAGAATAGCCAAAATAATAGCAATAATTAATGAAATAGCTAAAACCTTCCATTTAAAACCATACGTACTAATTACAATTAAAAAAACAAACCCAGTAAAATTTAATATTGGAAGCACATATTTGCTAATTTGTTTTAATCTTAAATTTCGTTTAAAAATTACAAATAGCAACGAGAAAACCCCAATAGGAATAAGTAAATAGGTTAATATAAAAAACAAGAGTTGGCTCCACGAATTAACCAATGTGAAATTAGAATTGTAATAGTATAAGAGTGGATACAATCCAGCAGAAATAGCTGCTATAACTGGATATTCTTTATCATTATTTACAAATGATAGGATACCAGTTCTAATCTTTTTAATAGCTTTAATCATGTTTCGTTTTTAACAAATACATGACTCTTTGGGAGTTATCTATAGGTTGCTTTTCAATTATTTCAAAATAGCTAGAATAGGCTTTTTCAAAATTATCAATATTATAAAAACCAAAATAATCTTTAAAATCAGCCTTATTATTCAAGAGTCTTTGTACCCAAGAATCTTCTCTTTTAGGAAATTCAATAATAAGATGTTTTGAAAATTTAGCGAAAAATTGTGCAGACATGTCAAAGGAAATATTTCCTGACAACGACATATGATGAATCACAGCCAGTGCAAAGGTAATATCTGGTTGAAACTTTGAAATACGCTCAATAAAAGAAGTTCGTTCCACATTATTAAAACCAATAGAAGCTGAAGGATTTAAAACATCTAACACAAAAGGCAGCATAAAAGATTCCTTATTTGCTTTTATGGTTTTATAGTTAAAATCTACTACATTGTTATCTATATCGCAAACTAATGCTTGCTCTAAATTAGATTTGATTCTTCTAACAAAAGTACCATCGTTTCCTCCTATATCGATAACAGTTTTGGCATTTAAATTAGAAATCCAAACATTAATAATTTCAGATTTTAAATTAAAAGCTGCATCAGAATAATTCGTCTTATTGTAGTAATTTCCCCATTCTGAATGTTCTTTTAATGATAGCTTTTTTATAAAATCGTACAGACTTTGTATAATATTTAATTGTGCTTTTTTGGATAAAGATTTAGCTTTAGACTCACCTTCATAATCTTCATTATACTTATCCTCAAACTTGGCCAACAAATGAATATTTGAATATAAAAAGGGATTCAATTTCGATTTAAATGGCAACAGAGATGCAATCATTTTTAACGGAGTTCCATCTATATAATTACTCATTAACTTTAAAGATTGTGCACCATGATAATGAGCCATAAGTAATGGCCCTAAAAAATGAGAAACAAACTGTTTATAAGCTCTCCATGGCGAATTTTCTATATAGAAATCGAAAGACAGTGTATCGATAAAGATCGCTTTCCCTTTATGAAATGTGACATTAAAAGCAGATGCATCTTTTAAAGAAAAGTTTTTTTCGAGACTATATTTTTGAAGTTTAAGCGTTAATAAAGCAGCTTCCTTATATTGATTAAAACACCACTCAAATGGATAGGTTATAAACGGAATTTGTTCTGGCTGAATAACAATCCGTTTTGAAGAATTAGATAACTCTTCATGTGGAATAAGCACTTGGCTTTTAAACAGTGTATTAAAAAATTCAGAATCCTTAAGAGCATTGTACTGTTTAAAATAAATAGGATTTATTTGTCGTTTAACTATTCCTTCTTCAACAAACATAAAACCAGAAGGATCTCTAAACGAAGCTGGATGTGCTTTTTTATGAGTCACTAGAATCTTTCTTTTCTATTTCAGACTTTTCAATATCTATATCTTCGAATAATTCTTCGTCTTTAGGTTTTACAATTCCTAAAAACACTTTAACCTTTAAAAGCAAGTTTTTAGAAAACAATAAAACGCCAGCTATTGCAGCTACTATAGCCTGAACTATCATGGCTCCCATTGCTGGATCGAAATATAGAAAGGTCATATTGAAATTTTTGTAAATATAGTAAACTTAATCACTTTAAATAAGTAAAAAATAATAGGTTTCTTATTGTCAAGTCTTAATTGGAATTAAAACAACAGAAGTTTACTTACCTGTAATTTTTAAGAAGTTTTAATAAATACCTTTAATTAATAATTATTCATTTATTTTGTAAAAAATAAATCTAACCAAAATTGAGAGACATTAAACTTAAGGACATTGTTATTTATGGAATGTATTTTTTTAGTTTCATTTTTCTAATTTTTCAAGATGCCATTTATACTCCAGATACAGCTAGTTATTTAAATGCCGCTATTTACAGATATCCTGGATATGCTATTTTTACAAATTTCTTGAAATTTATCTTTCAAGATTATTTTGATTTGGTTACGGTTGGAATTCAATTATTATTTGGATTTATTTCCGTTCATTTTGTTGCTAAAAAATTCACTGAAGTTCTACATCTAAATTATCTTACAAAGATAATATTGATTGTAATTTTGTTATTTCCTTTTTTCGCTCCATTATATGTCGCAAACAATATATGTTCTGAAGGTTTAAGCTATCCTTTCTATCTGTTTTTTTTAGCTTTCTCGTTTGATTTTTTAAATAGAGATTGTAGAAAATCATTTATTCTTCTGCTAATAAGTTATGTCCTTTTAACATTAACTCGAGGGCAATTTATCATACTTCCAATTATCGTGTTGGTTATCTACATTTTAAAAATTAAGCGTTTAGTTTTTAAAGGAATACATTTAAAAAAGATAATTTTACTATTACTCATTCCATTTATTGCAACTGTAATGGATAAAAGCTATCATTTATTAAAAGATGGCAAGTTTGTTTCAACACCTTTTTCATTTATAAGCGCATCTGGTGCTGCATTATACGTTAGTCAAGCTTCAGATATTGAATTTATAGAAACCGATGATGACAAAGAAATATTTAAAGATTGTCATGAATTTTTGACTGAAAATAATTGGTTATTATCCAGTAAAAATAGAGCAACTCCAAAAGATGATTACAAACATTTTCATAATAACGTTTCAAAATTATGCAATTATACGCTACATGATAGAGGCACTCAATATTATTTAGATAAAGGTTATAGTATTGTAGAAGCCAGAATTGCCATAGAAAAAACTAGCAAAAGTATATATCCCGTTCTTGTGAAAAATAATTTTGAAAAATGGCTAAGTCTTTATTACAGCAATCTTGTACATAGCTTTAAATCGGAGTTCTTGTTGTTTTTTATGGTATTCGTTTTATTATTCAGTTTCATAAAAAGTATTATTTCAGATAACAAATTGTATGTTTATCTATTCTTTTTAGCTTCATTAATCCTTTCAAATGCGTTAATTGTTGCTTTTGCAAGTCACTCTATAATAAGGTATGTTTTTTATAATTACTCCTTATTTTTCTTAATATTTGTTCTCATAATTAAATTAATAAAGCATGGAAAAGAAGCCTGAATTATCTATCGTTATGCCATGCTTAAATGAAGCAGAAACTTTAGCTATTTGTATAACAAAAGCGAAACACTTTTTAGATAAAAATCAGGTTGATGGTGAAATTATTATTGCAGACAATGGTAGTACAGATGGTTCGCAAGAAATTGCAAAAAACTTAAATGCTAAAGTTACACCTGTAAAAGAGAAAGGTTATGGAAGCGCATTAAAAGGTGGCATTGAAGCAGCTTTAGGAACATATATTATTATGGCAGATGCAGATGATAGCTACGATTTTGAAGCTTTATTACCATTTTTAAAAGAACTTAGAGCTGGAAATGATTTAGTTATGGGGAACCGATTTAAAGGAGGTGTAGAAAAAGGAGCTATGCCTTTCTTACACAAATATTTAGGAAATCCTGTATTATCCTTTTTGGGTCGCTTATTTTATAAAATAAATATAGGCGATTTTCATTGTGGACTAAGAGGTTTTAGCAAAGAAGCCTTTTATAAGATGGATTTAAAAACTACAGGAATGGAATTTGCTTCAGAAATGATTGTGAAATCTAAACTCAATAACCTATCCATAGCAGAAGTTCCAACCACACTAAAACCTGATGGCAGAACTAGAAAACCTCATCTAAATACTTGGCGAGATGGCTGGAGACATTTAAGGTTTTTACTTTTATATAGTCCACAATGGTTGTTTTTAATTCCTGGTGTTCTTTCAATAATAATTGGATTTATAACTTCAGCCATAATTATTAGTCAACCTATTGTTATTAATAACATTCAGTTGGACATACATACGTTACTTTACACATCCAGTCTGGTACTTATAGGTTTTCAATTTATTATTTTTTATGCACTCACAAAAGTCTATGCTGTTGAAAACAAATTACTTCCTAAAAGTAATCGTTATAATAAAATATTTAAATATTTAAATCTTGAAACAGGATTGATTATAGGAGTGCTATTTTTTATTGTTGGAATTATTTTGAGTTATTATGGACTAAATATTTGGATGCATTCAAATTTTGGAGAACTAAATCCTTCGGAAACTTTAAGAATTGTGATTCCAGCAGTTTTCACCATTCTTTTAGGCATGCAAATTATTTTCTTTAGTCTGTTTTTTAGTATTCTTGGATTAAAAAACAAAACTTAAACTGATTTTTTCATTTTAAAAAGATAATAAGCATTAACTAAAAATATAGCAGCATTAGCAATAATTATTGGCAACCCAATTCGTATTGAAGGCATTAAAAACCCATAAATTATGAATAGAATACAACCTGTCATATTTATTAAGCGTAACCTTTTAACATCTTTCATGGTAAATGATAAAAGCACCATTAAGGAAGCCATATAACCTACGTACTCTGTTCCTGTAATTCCAAATAATTCCATAATCTAATTATTGATATTTTTAAATTAAGTTAACTTTTCAAAAACAAATAAATTATTCAATCCAAGTTGAAACCTTTTATGCTTTATTAGTTTGTATTTGTTTGACTCAAATAATTGTGGTATCTCCTCAACTTTAAACCCATAATGTTCATCTAAAGACATGCCATCTATTAAATGAAATTTCGTTAAGACCCATAATATACGATCTACAAATGGAGAAGGCACTGTAATAATTACGCGTCCATTTTTCTCTAAGGCATGATAAAAATCAGCGCTAATCTGCTTTTGTGTTTCTCTAGGAATATGTTCAAGAACGGCAAGCAATATAATACAATCAAATCTCTGATTCTCTGTTAAATCGCCTGGAAAAACTCCAGGAATTAAAGTAAAGTTATCCTTTTCAACTATTTCAGTCAACAAGGGATCTAATCCGATACTATTTTGAATAGACTTAAATTTTAACTTTTCAAAAAGATGACCATCAAAACAACCTATATCTAAAATTTTATCATTAGCTCTAACAAATGGCATACATTTTTGAATGCGCCAATCTCTTAAAACCCTATCTAAAAATTTCATAATTATTTAGTTGTTTAAAAAAAAGAAAAAGAGGAACCTAAAAATAGGATTCCTCTTTGTAATATATTAATTATTTTGCTTAACCAAAATTTTAGAAAAAACTTTTTTTTGACATTCAGAGCAAAGCGAAGAATCTTATTTTAATGATTATTGATTAAATAAAACCAATTAGATTCTTCATTACATTCAGAATGACACTTTTTAGACAT
>JGI24025J20009_10003570_pt1 | contig 10508 bp, 12 predicted proteins | sample Cruoilmetagenom3_FD_20009 | JGI IMG/M metagenome (IMG submission 20009) | reverse complement strand
GCAAGTTTATGGGAGAGATACACACCAGCACCATCTTGGGTAGCATGATTCAAGAGAAGGTGGAGGAGACTCAGACCGAGACGGAGCTGAAGGTTAATGTTTGAATTCCCCGAGCTTCTCCAAGTTCCGCTGGCACAGTGGATTGACACCGCTATGAGCTGGGTGTTGACCAACTGGGGCGCCGCATTTGACGCTGTCGGCAATGCTATTTTGCTTGGTTTGCTGAATATCGAGCGATTTCTCCTCTGGCTACCGTGGACGGTAGTGGTTGTGCTCGTAGCCATTACTGCCTGGCGGGTAATGCGCTTGTGGTGGGCAGGGCCACTTATGGCAGGACTGATGGTTTTAATCGGTAGCTTTGGCTACTGGGACCTGGCCATGATGACGCTGGCTATCATTGTCGCCTCGGTGATTATTTCCCTCGCTCTAGGCATTCCGACCGGAATTATCATGGCGCGCAGCAACGCCGTTGAGTCTGGGCTCAAGCCATTGCTGGATGGTATGCAGACCATGCCCAGCTTTGTGTACCTGATTCCGGCCTTGATGCTGTTTGGTTTGGGCAAAGTTCCAGCAGTATTCGCCACCGTCATCTATGCCGTGCCGCCGATCATCCGCCTGACCAACGTCGGCATAAGACAAGTCCCACACAGCGTGGTCGAAGCGGCTCAAGCCTTTGGCTCCAGTTCGCGGCAGATACTATTTGAGGTCCAGCTACCTCTAGCCATCCCATCAATAATGGTGGGCATTAACCAGACAACTATGATGGCCCTGGCAATGGTGGTCATTGCCTCAATGATTGGAGCAAAGGGCCTGGGTATGGAGGTGCTGCTGGCCATCAACCGTATTCAAATAGGCCGCGGCTTTGAGGCAGGACTCTGTATTGTACTGCTGGCCATAATCATTGACCGAATAACTCACGCTCTGACAGCCCGGCAAGAATATACCGTGACAAGTTAGAGGGAATTAAACCTGCAAACAGCGTGGTGGCACAGGGAAGCCCCCTTATCATATAATGGCAACTGTAGCGAGTAAGACAAATGGAACGACTCTGGGCACCGTGGAGAATAGAATACATACAGAGGCCAAAGGAAACTGGTTGCATTCTGTGCCAGAAACCTAGAGAAAATGACGACGAGGCGAATTTCATCCTTTACCGTGGCAAAAATAACTTCGTAATTCTGAATGCTTTCCCATATAACCCGGGACACCTGATGGTAGCTCCTTACTGCCACATAGCAAACTTGCAGGATCTAACAGACGATGAGGCAATGGAGCACTTCAGTCTGGTGAAGAAAAGCCTGACTCTGTTGAAACAGGTACTTAAACCTGCTGGGTTTAACATAGGCTTAAACGTAGGTAAAAGCGCTGGAGCCGGTATAGAGCAACATCTTCACACCCATATAGTACCCCGATGGCAAGGTGATACTAACTTCATGCCTGTCCTGTCCAATACCAGGGTGGTATCGGAAGGGTTGGCTGCCACCTACAGAAAGCTAAAAGCTGCTGTTGATTGAATTGCTAATCATGTTGAGAATAGCAGTAAGTAGTTCTTACGTCATCCAGATTCTTCTTGGGCAGAGATGCCAAACACAGCTTGAACTGCTTCCTCGCTTCCGCTCGGAATCAAACAAACAAGTTCGTCACCAGCTTCTATAACCACATCCGAATCCGGCACTCGGCATTCCTGCCCCTGACGTACCATTAAAGAAGCAACAGAGCCCAAAGGTAAGGATAGATTTTTCACTGATTTGCCTGCGGCTAGTGACCCTTCAGCTACTCTAACTAGTACAATCTCCAAGCTTCTATCTCTAAGGCTCAAAAGATGAATCAAAGGGAACATCGAAATCTGCGCCTTAATATGCTCCAGAACAAGCGCTACACCATCTACAGTATGCTCGATGCCCAGCTTGGCAAAGATGTGCTCATTCTTGGGATTATTGATTTTAGCAATAACCTGAGGAACATTGAATTTCTGCTTGGCTATCTGGCAAGCGGCCAGGTTATCGTCATCTTCATCGGTGACAGCGATAAACATGTCGGCTCTAGCTATTCCTGCCTTAGCTAATACTGCTACCTCGCAACCATCACCGCATAGAGATACACTGCCCAATTCGTCCTCCATGCGCTCACACCTTTTGTGATCTTTTTCGATTATCAATATTTCATGACCATTATCAAGTAACCCCCTGGCCAGATAATAACCTACTCCCCCACCACCAATAATTATCACGTACATTTATTTTATTTCTCCAACTTTTCCTTCAGCAACCGGGCAAACACCAACGTAGGGCTTATACCTTCAAGCCCTAAGCTTTCATAAAATTCCTCTCGCAATGGGTCATAGATACGGCAGATTACCTTGCCAACACCAAATATCTGCTTGGCAATCTGAGCCGCCATAGCGTTTTTGTCATCCTCTCGAGTAACCGCCACAAAAGCATCAGCTTCTCTTATATTTGCTTTTTCCAGCCCTTCTTCATCGGTGGCACTCTCCAACAGAGCCGTGCCCTTGAAATCAGATGGCAACTTATCGAAGCTGCTGGCATCAGTGTCGAGGATGGTCACTTTGTGCCCTTCGGCATCAAGCAAGCGAGCCAACTCAGCTCCCACACGACCACAGCCCATTATGATGACGTTCACTGCCTATTCTCAGAAGATTTAGAGCCTCGGTATAACAAGACCTCACAGGGAGCTTCTCTTAGAACATCATAAATAGTCTGGCCCAAATCGAACATCCCCAGGCGCCTCTTGTAGCCCACCCCAAGTACAATCAAGTCTACCCCTCTTTCCATTGCTTCATCAACAACCCCTGGGCCAGCTTCTCGAGCCTGGAGCAAATCTGTCTCTATATCATAGCCTATATCAGCGGCAACATCTTCAGCATGGGTAAGTACTTCTTCTGCCTTTTCCATTTCTGAATCAACCTGAGCATCTAAAGGAAGGCTTCTTTCCACCTCAATAACGTAAACAACATAAATTTCAGCCTTACGTCTCTTAGCCAATGTACAAGCCAATTTTATGGCCTCTTCATCAGCACCGTTCCCGCTTATTGGCACTAGAATTTTCTTTGTTTCCACAAGTCAACGGATACTAAACTATCCTTCTATATTAGTCAATAGAGGTTCTGACCTCTCTTGCCGTCCGTATCAGGGGCAACTGGTTCCGATGGCGAAATACAAAATAACCAATAGCTCCAAAAGCCATCCAGCTTAGACCAATCCATCTGGCATACGGCTGCGTAATCACTACCATTAGCCAAATAACACTGGTAGCCACTAACCCCAAGATAGCTGTTATAGGTAACTCGTGTCCCCTAAACTTGATATTGCCCCTCAGCTTAAACGGCCGGGGAAGCTCAGGATGCTTTATCCGCAATCTAAGTATAGAAGCATGAGCTAAGGCGAAAGCTAATAAAGAACCAAATACATACAACCTGCCTAATTGGGCAAAGGTGCCTGCACCAAAAAATCCTGGAACTAGTAGCAGAATAGCCACAGAGGAAAATAAAATTATGGATTTATAAGGGGTTTTAAACCTGGAGTGAACACCAGACAAAGCCGATGGTATAAGTCGAAACTTTCCCAGAGCAAAGGTTAACCGCGAGACACCCATGAGCCCAGCGTTGGTAGCAATAATCAAAATGGTAGCTGCCAATATAGCCACTAAGATAGGCAGAGCCTTGAGAACCGCAGCTAGAAACAATCCGGCTATCGTCTCCCCGGGGACTATGGTTGTGGCAAGTCCCTGGGCAATGCCAGCTACAGGGTCCCTGGCCCACCCCAAAGCTAACTCGGACGGTGTCATGGTGGAAAAAGCCGCCACCGATATGCCGCTGAACAGCACAAGCACCACAACTATCATAAGAATTAGCGCCCTGGGAGCGTTCACACTCGGGCGTTTTGTCTCCTCAGATAGCTGTGATACAGTCTCCACACCAGTGTAGGCAAGACTGGCCATCGCAATGCCAAAAATCAAACCAGATGTTGCTGGCCAGTTACCTACAACGTTTTGGAAAAAGACTTGTGGGTGAGGAGCAAAAAAGAACAAAGCGGCCAGCACTATGATAAGTATCTGAGTTGCCACATCCAATATAGCAAAAGTTATGTTCAAAATCGAAGATTCCTTGACACCAATGACATTCAGCCACATCAAGAAGAAAACGATTCCCATAGCCGCAATTGTACCCATTGCTGCTGAATCTTTGAGCGGATGCCAAAAATACCCCAAATAGGACGGAACGGTATAAGCAGAGATGGCAATGGTCACAATGTAACTAAACGCCAAGGCAGAACCCGCTATAGAGCCAAGTAAATCACCAAATCCGCGACGAGCAAAACTGGCCGAGCCACCGGCCTCAGGTATCATAGCCGTGCCCTCGGCATAGGAAAGGGCAGTGAACATGAAGAAAATACCAGCAATGAGCAGCACCACAGGAGTTGCCCCCACAGCAACCAAGGCCACAAGGCCTAAGGCGTAATAAATAGACGAGCCAACATTGCCGTAGCCAGCACTGAATAAGCCAAATACTCCTAGTACTCGTCTTAAGGGATGTGCTTTGGCACGAGGACGGCGAACAAACTTGTCACCCGGTTTGGGATGCCAACTGTCAACCAAGAAATACTATCCTACTTTTTGCTCGGCGATTTTAGTTTCTTTCCCGACCATTGTCAACAGGTAACTTCTCTTTTCAGTTCTTCGAGCCAAGCTATTGATTTCACCTCTCGCTGCAAAAGATATTTGATATACCCATGCATCACCTGCTCCAGTTCCAAAGCCAATTCCGATTTCAAAACCACTCGCCTTGCCGTAGCGTAGTCACACCTCTGCCATAAACGAAGCACCTTCAAAGCTTCTACCGAAATAGAATGAGCCGCAGGTTTGTCTTGCCCACAACTGGAGCACAATATTCCGCCTTGACCAAAGCCAAAAAAGTTGATCACAGGTTTGATGGACGAATTGCAAATGACACACCGATGCAGTTCAGGACGATAGCCAAGATAATCAAGAAGATGAAGTTCAAAGTAACGCAACACAATTTCGCTATCCTCAGATTGACACAACCACTTTAAGGCATTAAGCAATAAATCAAACAAGGGCCGATTTTCATTCCTCTCCATGGTGAAGGAGTCAACGAGTTCCAAAACGTAAAGGGCGCAGGCCATGCGCCACAAGTCGCTCTTCAAAACAGGAAAGGCATCAATCGTCTGACTCTGAGTGATGATATCGAGGTTCCGCCCCCTGGCTAACATCAGTAAGCTATGAGTCAGGGGCTCTACATTGCCACCCAGCTTGCTGCCGGGACGGTAAGCTCCCTTAGCTACTGCCTTTAGCTTACCAAGTTCTGGGGTATAAATGGTAACAATCTTATCAACTTCGCCAATCCTGACTCCCTTGATAATAACGGCGTAAGTTTGATATGTCCGAGGCGCTCCCATCCCCTACGCTTCTAAAATTCCCGCCTGTCTTCAATCGCCTGACGTAAAGTCATCTCATCGGCGTATTCCAGGTCGCCACCAAATGGCAAGCCCCGAGCCAAACGGCTGACGCGGATACCTAAAGGTTGAATCAGCTGTCGAAGATACATAGCCGTGGCTTCGCCTTCCACATTGGGATTGGTTGCCAGAATCACCTCGGACACCACACCATCCTGAAGGCGAAGCAAAAGTTCCTTCACCTTCAGCTCTTCCGCACCTACTCCTTGCGCCGGGCTGATAGCTCCATGGAGAACGTGGTAAACACCATTATACTTCCCAGTTTGTTCCAACGGAGGAACATCTGAAGGCCTCTCTACAACGCAAATCTTGGAGTGATCCCGCTCTTTGTCCCGGCAAATAAGGCAGGGGTCGCAATCAGTAATGTTAAAACAAATCGGACAAAGCCTTATCTTTTCCCTCAAGGCCAAAATAGCTTCAGCTAGAGCCTTGGCCTCCTCAACTGGACTGCGCAACAAACAGTAAGTCAGCCTCTGGGCACTTTTCGGCCCGATTCCGGGCAATTTGCTCAATGCCTCGACCAGCTTAGCTACCGGTTCAGCAGTAGTTGCCATTCTCCCCTAACTGTTCTCCTCGCTGTCTTTCTGATGCCTCTGCCGCTGTGATTCTGAGCCGTTTCGCTTCCTGTCATTCTGAGCCCTTCGCTCTGCTCAGGGTCACATAAGCTAACTAGTTACTTTCTCCTTTATTTCAGCCCCCATTTCTTCAGCAGCCTGAATCAAAGGACTTTGTTCCTTTGATTGTGCCTTTTTCTTCTTATGATCAACCAAGACGCATTTTACCTTATAGGGCTGGCCAAAAACCTCCTTGAGCTTCCTCTCCACTAAATGTCGGTATTTGGGGTCTTCGATCTTCTCCTTGTGAAAAGAGTAGTAGAAGCCTAATGTGAGCGTATCACCTTCAAGAGCTAGTGGCTCACAAGCGCTACGCAAAAAAGCATCTAGATTGCCGCTGGAGCCCTCTCCTCGCAGAGACTCGATGAATTCCTTCCACCGCCGGCTGAAAGAGTCAAAACCTTGGGTAGTTTCGCTGCCCAAAGCCGCTGCATTGCCTACCGCCTCATGAATTTCACCTTGTTGGGAAGGCTCGAGTACCTCCTGACGTGAGTCTGCCACCGCTGCTGCCTCCGGAACTTCAGCTACAGTTGGCTGCTCTTGCTCCGCAGTCGACAACAGGACACAATCCACCAAGGCTAACTCCAACGGCAAGGTGGAGTAATTATCACCGCGAAATTCCATGCCCGCGAAGAGTTTGACCATTGTGACCAAGTAATCGAGCGTTGTCCTGGCCGCAAGGCTTTTCATCTCAGCCAGATCCTCCTGAGTAACATCCAGAGCATCTTCACAATCAGACTTGGCCAGCAACAGTCCTCGAAGGTACTCTACCAACTCCAAATTAAACTGACGAAGGTCAATGCCATCGTTACCGACGCTAGTTATGACTTGGAGACCAGAAGAGATATCCCTATTGACAATGTGCTTTGCTAGCTCCCTGACTCGTGAATCGCCAGTCAGCCCCAATGCCGTCCGAACCTGAGTAAAATCAATTTCACTGCCATAGTATGCCAGTAATTGCTGTAATATATTTTCAGCGTCACGGAGGCTTCCTGTAGCCGCGCGGGCGATAAGTCCCAAAGACTCAGACCCAACATGAACATCCTCCTTCCGGCATATTAGCTCCAGCTTACCCATTATTGCCGCCTGGGACAGGCGCCGAAAATTGAACCGCTGGCACCGCGACACGATAGTAGCCACCACCTTGTGCGGTTCCGTGGTGGCCAGGACAAAAATAACGTGAGGAGGCGGCTCCTCCAAAGTCTTTAGCAAGGCATTAGAAGCCGCCTCAGTAAGCATGTGAACTTCATCTATGATATACACCTTATAGCGAGCAACGCTGGAGGCATAGTTTACTTTTTCCCTGAGACTTCGAACCTCATCAATGCCGCGATTGCTGGCGGCATCTATCTCTATTACATCTAAAGCTCTGCCTTCAGTAATTGAGCGACATATATCGCAGTCATTGCATGGCTCACCACCCACCTGATTGGGACAGTTGACCGCCTTAGCTAAAATGCGGCCGGTGCTGGTTTTTCCTGTGCCTCGAGGCCCACAAAAGAGATAGGCGTGGGCTATCTTGGCATCCTGTATGGCATGGCGCAATGTCTGAGTCACCACCTCCTGCCCTACCACCTCAGCTAGTGTCTGTGGACGCCACTTACGGTAGAAAACTTCAGAGCCCATCTATTTGCCCTTATTATACTCCCCCACACCCAATGAAGGAAGTTCTTTACCTGAGTTATGAACTTGAGCCACTTTCTATGATGAAGATTGTTTTGCCATAATCTTTTGCCAAACTATCAATAGCTTGCTCTAAATCTGGTTTGAGTTCCTCTGGCGCTTTGTCTAACGCCCCCTCCAATACAGCTAAATTCATTGCCCAGCTTTGGCTCAGCACCACCCCCAGTCCCCCAGTATCCTTTTCTACATCATAAGTTGTTGCTTGTTCAGATGGGGCTGGAGACGGAGGAGCCAGTGCTCTTGGCCTTACTTCCTGGACTCCTGGTCCTTTCTCCTCGACTTTCACTGTTTCCTCCATCACATACACCTTATCCAAATGATTGGCAATTTGCTCAGTCAACATAGAAATCTTGTCAGGCATACCCCGGCGAGCCATTTCAGTCATCTCACCAGCCCTCCGCTCAGCAAACTGAAGATGAAGCTTCGCTTCGTCCACATCAGAAAAAGCTAATGTCACCCTCACCTGCTCTGCAGCTAACTTGACCGGGTAAAGAGACTCGTCAGGCAAAGCATTTGCCGCGGCAGCAACTGTTCCTATACCAGCAAGCAAAACAACCGAAACAGTAGTCATTGCCATAGCCCACTTCCTGTGCCAAACCGGGATGCTTGCCCTCTTCCCCTCTTTCTCGTGCTTGGCATAAAACATCGCTTGAAGCCGATACCGTGCCCTCGCCTTATACTCGGCATCGGGTTGAATAGCAGAACAGGTCCGCATAAGGACAAGACTGGTCTTGAGTAAAGGCTCTAGTTGAGATGCCTGCTCAGGATACCCATTGAGGCAAGCCTCAATACTCTCGCCGCTGAACACGCGCTCTAGACATTCATTCAGAATATCTTCCATTTTTTCCTATCCTTATCCATTACCCAACATCATCTTCCTTAACGCCACTATGCCATTGTGTTGCAAAGCCTTCACCGTCCCCGTGCTTTTGCCCAACGCTTCCGCTATTTCAACAGTAGAAAGCTCAGCACCAAAACGGAGTGAGATTACCTCACGTTGGCTTGGGGATAACTTCTTTATATTGTCCTTTAATTCCGCAATTTCAAATTTCTGCTCAGCAATCTGTGCCGGATTTGATTCATCAACCGGGGCTACATCATCATCGTCTAAATCTACCTTCTCCACCTTACCCTGTTTCCTAAAGTAATCAATCACCTGATTATGAGCGATGCGAAATATCCAGGAGGCAAAAGGCAAATTTCGCCACCTATAAGAGCCAATCGCCTCCAAAGCTTTAACAAACACATCCTGTGTCAAATCCTCAGCTTCAGTTCCGTTGCCCACTTTCAGATAAACATAACGATATATCTTATCGAAATGCTCCTCATAAAGCTGAGCAAACGCTTTCCCATCGCCCTTTGTCGCTCGAGAGACTACATCCTTTTCAATAGACATCAAACTGATGTCTATTATATAGGAAAACGAAACTATTGAGGAAAAGGTTTACAGTGGGGGTCAACAGAAGCAGCATGGTGCTGCTCAAATAGATGTGGCGCGTCCCTGTCATTGCAAGCCGTATCACCCCCGAACCAATTCTGTACGGTGGAGGCTTGTCCCCGACCAAGTGGGATTGCCACGCCTCCGGCCCTCGCTAGCCAGAAAGGGAGGGATTACAGAAGCAAGCTAGCATATCAACAACGCTAAAAACGCAACTGGGACTTCACAGAGCCAACGAAGCTTAGAAGCTTTTGCCGGCCTGCTTCTCAGCCCAATTGCCAACCCAGGGCAGCTTCCACATCTTCCCAGTTCCCGCCTGAATCATCAGGATAATCCACAAAACGAGGCCCAAAACCCAAATAATCCAGCCTATGACCCAGCCGATAATTGGAATAGAAAACAAAATAAGGTAAGCCACAGTCAATACGCCAAAGGTCATGATGGATTGCCAGGCATGGAATTTAACGAATTTGCTCTTTTTCTCAATTACCAAGAAAACTATTCCTGAAATCCACCAACCAACATAACAAAGAAGCCCAGCTACATTGGCTGACATTCCAACGCTGGTTTCCGCTTCTGGCTTAGCTGGAGCCTCAGCTCCTCCAGCGGAGGGAGCAAGCTCTGCGCCACACTTAGAGCAAAACTTAGCACCATCAGGATTTTCAGTACCACACTCAGAGCAAAACATCTTTCACCTCCTAAGAGCAAAACATCTTTCACCTCCTACCACTTATTCTACCAGTATAATGCAATTCAAGTCACAGTTCTGTCAATAGCTTACAACCCTTTGCCAGCAATATAGGCAGCAATATCAGCAAGACGGCAGCTATAGCCCCACTCATTATCGTACCAGGCTAATACCTTCACCATACTGTCATCAATAACGATTGTGCTTAAGGCATCGAAAATGGCACTGGCTGGGTTGCCTCTAAAATCTGAACTAACCAAGGGCTCATCACAATATTCAACAATGCCTCTAAGCTCTCCTTCAGCAGCATTCCGAAAAGCACTATTAACTTCCTCGATGGTTATCTCCCTATTCAGGTCAGCCACAAAGTCAACAACGGATACTACCGAGCTAGGCACTCTCATGGCAATTCCATGCAGCTTCCCCTGAAGCTCGGGGATAACTACGCCGACAACGCGAGCGGCACCAGTAGTGGTGGGGACAATATTGATGGCCGCCGCCCTCGCTCGACGTAAATCGCGATGAAATACGTCCAGAACCTTCTGGTCATTAGTGTAAGAGTGGATAGTAGTCATCAGCCCACGGGCGACTCC
>JGI24025J20009_10003568_pt1 | contig 10513 bp, 9 predicted proteins | sample Cruoilmetagenom3_FD_20009 | JGI IMG/M metagenome (IMG submission 20009) | reverse complement strand
GAGGGCTATTAAATATTGTCAGAGGGACAGTTGTTTTGATAATATTTAATATTAGTTCCTCCAAAAAGAATAATCTTAAAAAAATACCGCATAGAAGGTTACCTGCAGGAAGGTATACCGATAATCGCCATCCATTTTTCCAGGTTCCCAAGAATTTTACAAAATCTACACTATCGTGTAGCCATAGGATATGATGATGATTTTTGTGAGCTGATTTTTCACGACGTATTATTTGGCGAAGATTATACAATGGGATATTTTTATTTTGAATCACTTAATATATTGGGAAATATAAATGTATGCAGCTGTATTATGACATATGAATAATATATTACAGGAGAACAAACGGCAAATTACGTTTTCCTGCCCCTTTTTTACCCTTGTAATTCTTTAAGGAAAAAAAGTTGAAATTAAATATTTACCCTTTTATTATTGGAAACCCAAAATAAATATAAAATTTCAATTCCGATAACTAGAATAATTATATATTTATTGTAGATAATCCGAGAATATACACCTCCGTCTCCTTCTTCCGGTAATGGAACAGGATCAATCGGTAATCCGTTTTTTACAGCCAGGTCTCTGATATTTAGCAGATGTATGATGGGGACCCCTAAATTTTGATATTCAAATATTAAACCTCGTTCCGGATGGTCAGGAATTTTTGGACCATCAATTACTAGACCGTTGGGATAAGTTATAGAAGCATTTGTATTACCATAATTTGGAGTAGCGCCACCGATATTTACAAAAGCCTTAACAGGTTTTTCGTTCGAAGCTGCTGTGTAAAGTTGCATTCTTTGCAGAATATTTTCTTCTATGTTATCTGTATCAATAACTAAAGTGCCCGAAGATTGAACTATTTTTTTTATAGTATCCTGGGAATCAGGGTAAAACATCCCCTCAGCTTGGTCAAGATATCCTCCCATAGAAGTAGCTAATAAAGAGTAGGGAAGGATATTTTGTTTATTTAAACCATCTAACATTTTTATAAAAGTAAATTCGGGGATATTAGCACCATATTCTGATGAGCCAACAGAATAGATGAGTAATGGTTCTAATTCCAACACCCTGGCTGCAGAAAGAGTAGCTACAATGAGAGCAGGAAAAGAACCGCTGGCACCAATAGCAACTACATCGCCTTTTTTTAAGTCTGCTTCTTTAAAATATTTGACTAACAGGGCGGCAAAGGCCGGATTAGTGGAGGTTCTTTTGGCGGAAAGATTGCCCAAAGTTGTGGTCAGCCGGGTATATTCCTCTCCGATAATACCGGTTTGATTTGGGTCCAATTCTAAATCGATGGAAATACCTCTATTCAGGCGTTCTTCTTTGACGGCTGCCAGACAGTTTTTCATGAGCTTTGCAGCTTCCAGCTGCTCGTGATAATAAACAGTGGGTTGAATGAATTTGGTAGACTCGACTCCAAGAAACCCCAGAATTAAAATCAGTGTTGCCCAAAAGAGGTGTATTAAAGACAATTTCCCTTTTATCCAGTTATTCATCAATATACCTTTCTTTTCAAAACGAAAATTAGAAATTCTAATCAAATACTATACTTATTCTAAATAGTTATTTTATTTTGTCAAAAAAATATAAGCATAACCGGCCGTTATAGAATTCTATTATCTATTGCCGGTTATGCTTACTGTCGTGTTTATTTTCAATCAACTATTAAGTTTATTTTTCCGTTCTTTTGCTAATTTTAGGCATATTTTCTTCTGCCCATTCTCCGCATAAGTTGTCAAACCATTCCGGAATTGGTTTTCTGGTATTTAAGCTCCAGTATTTCTGTAAAAGAACGTTGCCCATTTGTTCCCAATCTTCATGCCATCCCACAGCTGTATTATAAGCAAAATCAGATACTAATTGAACAGCTGCATCCGGATCGCTTTCGTATAGTTCAGCCGCTGTTTTTTGAACCTGAGGTGTGATTGCATAGAGACTTTTTAACTTAGGATCACGGAAGGCATAGATATCCTTGATGGCTTTCTGGTAATTCAATTGAACCATTTCCTGGGTATAGGTATTTACCCACCAGCCAGAATCTCTACGGAAAGGTTCATAACGTGAACCGGTTTGATAGAAAACAGGAAGTTCTTTCATAACAGGCCATAATGGAGTGATGTATGTGGAATCGGGTGCACCGTAACCGTACCAGCTAATTCCCTTGAAAGGTGCTGGAACGTTAGGATCAACTTCCCCGATATGAACATAACAGGTTCTCATGATATTAATTGCTCTTTCATCATGTCCGGGAGTATAGGGGTATCGTAATGGATCACCGAATGGTCCTGCAGCAGGTCCAGTTGAGATGTCATAATCGGTTCCCTGATAATAATCTCCTTTAATTTTAAAAATATCATTAACGGATAATTTTTTCTCCGGTTTTACGGAAAGCGGGAAATAAATATCATCCGGACCAATATCTAAAGATGGAGCGACCAGAGAAAATGCTCTCCAAGTTCGACGTGTAGAATATAAGCGGTCATTTGGAGCATAGATGTCAGCAGGTCTGAAAGGTTCTCCTGAATTTTTATCATACCAGCCCTGTTCTACCGCAAAAGAAACCAGGTTTGGAGAGTACATTACATTTTCCTTATCATCCAGGTCAATGTCTCTTATTTTTGCCCGGTTGGAAGCTACAAAGAAATGATCATCAGGCATTTTCACTGCACACCAGACATCACGACCATAAAATTCAGCAATCCAAACTTCATCTCCATCAGTAACATTAATGGTTTCTCCTGAACCGTACCATCCGAATTCTTCTACCAAATCGCCCATGACTCTAACCGCTTCCCGAGCGGTTGCTGCTCTTTCCAAAGCAATATCTTGAGCAAGCCAGCAATCAATGATCCCTTCGCTTTCATCTTTCATGACTTTTTTAATTTCTTCTCCGTTAGGCATATGGGTTCCCACACCGAAAGTAGATTCGCCCATGGCTACACCCATTTCATTCATGAAAGAATATCGGGAATGGAAATAACGGTAAGTATGCGCAACCTGGGGAATAGTACCCATAACCATGGGTTTATCACCATATTCCACATCCGGCCATTGGCCAAAGTCAACATAATTATGACCATCTATTACTAAATCCCGGGTAGAGCCTTCCGGCCAATCCATTTCCGGGATAATCCATAAACGGAAATCAGCGCTGGAAGAGTCATCATTGTGAGTAATCATTGCAGTTCCATTGACTGATGCATCTTTTCCAACGGCTACAATCGTGCAATCAGCTAAAACGATTGAACTGATCATAGAAAAAGCTAACAGCACAATAAAAGATAGTAAAGTAATTTTATTTACTTTCATTGACTAAAATCCTCCTATTTTTTAAAAAAATTAAATGTTCTTGCGATTAAAATGTTTAGCTAGTGTAAAATCTTGTAAAAACATCACCTCTCTTTTTCTTTTTTTTCTCAAGCTGATTATGTTAGTTATAAAATAATTTATTTTCCTCCGCTGTTTCCGGGTTATGCAAGAAATAACCGGCTCCTTTTTCCATTAAATCACTGTAAAGCGGAAATTCTACGATTATTTCTTTTTCCGGGAAAAAATCATTCATCCACTTAATTACTTCCAGCGTTCCGGAAAGATGTCTGCCAACACGGTATTCCATAGGAGAACCAAATTCAATATCGTATTCAGGTTGGCAGTATAATAATCCTGCTTCAGAAGCAGTTTGTAAAAACTCGTCTTTACCGGTTATCATTAACTCTTCGGTGATTCTTCCGGCCACACGGTCAATAAATGGCTCTGCAGTTTCCATCAATACGGCCAGGGTATCACTGAAATCACCGACTTCCCGGTGAGAAAGTCCCCTTAAGCTTTTTGGAGAAGCTTCACATTTTATAGGAAATTGTTCGGCACTCAAAGTCATGGAAGCCATCATGCAAATATCTAAAGAACGGTCATGAGCTACATATGTACTGACCACCGGATACATCAGAGAGGCTTCATGCATATCCACATATAAATCAATCTTTTCTTTTCTAATTAGTTCCATGATGGCATATGATAATCTCTCCATTAAAGCTCCGTCAGGTCTTCCCGGATAAGTTCTGTTCAGATTTCTTATATCCTGATAGGCTAAATTTTGCGTGGAAGGATAATGTACATAAGTAAAAGGGTCAGGCCATTGATCCAAAGGATTTGCATTACGGGCGCCTATGCGCATTTTTTTACTGCCCCACTGTGTATCCAGTGTATAGTAATTAGGGTAAGCATTTCCCAGGATACCCATGGTCATGGCACTATAATTAGCTGCCGGAATAATATAGACTCTTCCTTTTTTCACTGCAATATTTTCAGCAGCGACATAAGCAGTTAACATTGTTGCCGGCTCATAAGGATGTGTACCTCCCAGCAATAACATCGAACCTCCCGGTTCTCCGGAATCATAAAGATAGACCGGAGTATCTGCCCAGGTACCTTTAATGCTGTCAGAATAATCACTGAGCATGAATCTTTCAGTAAAAGAATCGGATACGACGATGGATTGTTTAAAATGACGGATTTCATAGAATTCACGAGCGCCAAAAAAAGCCAAAACCAGTACTATCGCTAATATTATAATTTTATGTGTTACGTTATTATCATTTTTCATAATAGTCCATCCTCTCTTATTTTATATGCAAGGCTCTTAGCAAGAAGGGAATAATGCTATAAGCATAAACAATATCATAGATTAAAGTTTTACGATTACTTCTTTTAAATAATCCTCTTAACAGTAATAAGGCAAAAACTGCAGCCATGATAAAATAAATTTGGTGGATTACTTCGGTTAAAAATAACATTTAAATCACCCCTTTTTTAATAAATAACTAAAAAGCTTAGTTTGTTGGCAAAGATAAGCATTAATAAAGCAATTCCTCCCATGAATAACCAGGGAATCGCAATTGTTTTCAAGAAAGACATATAATTTCCTTTAAACCCTACCGTTTCGATAGAAACTCTTCCTACAATCCGGGAAGGTGGAAGACAATCACCCAAAGGAAAAATTAAAGATAAAGCAGCAGCTACGATGATTACATTAACTCCCATGGAGTTGAATAAAAAGATTATCGGCGTTCCCAAAATAACTGCACTCCCATAACTTAAAGAACCCTGGGCAAGAGGGCCAAAAATCAGTACAGAAAAGTAGATGTAGATAATCGGTAAAGTGATGAAAGTAATGGCAACCAAACCTCTTACTCCTGTACCAGTCATGATATTAACCAGAACGCCGACACTGATAACGGTAGCCAACAGGGAAAAGACTTGCTCCATCGTATTGACCACAACTTCATAATAACGTTTTAAAGTAGTTTGCTTTGGATTAATTAAGATTGATACGATGGCACAGATTACAAACATTAAGGGTAATCCTATAACCGGAATTGAAAAAGCAGCATATTGTGATAAAAGAAACAAAGCTAAAAGAGTAGCTAAGGGTAAAATTATTCTTATACTAGTTAATCCGGCAGGCGGTTTGGGGATCTGGGATAAAATATCTTCTTTTTTCTGTGGGGTTCCTCCTCTGCCAAAATAGATAATTGTAAAAGCGGCAATAATTAAAATGGGAACCAAAAGAATTACATTGAAACCAACATATGGCATATTAGCTTGAGCGGCCATTAACATTGCCCAGAGATTAATTGGAGGTGCTGCCGCTGCTAACATGGCAGTAACATAGATAAATCCAGTAGTACGCACCTTGGAGATACCCATAAATTGCATAATTTTGGCGACCATCCCTCCTACTACAAAGATAGATACACTTCCTGCACCAGTCAATGCTCCGGGTATTAACATAATGATTACCATCAAAGAAAAAAGTATCCATTTTCTTTTATAAAACCGGTCTACGATACCGATAATCAAAGCATTGACTGCACCGGTTTCCGAATAGATATTAATGAAGATTGAAGCGGTCACAAAGATCATGGCCAAATCTAAATAGGTGAAAGTTCCTTCCACTAAAAGGCGGACGGGAAATCCGAACCCGGCAACCAGGGCACCGGCAATTGCGGTGATAACCATGGAAATTTCGGCAGATTTTAGTTTCCAGCTACTTATTGCAAACACAACTATCATTACAACTAAAGTTAATGTGGTTTGTTGATACATAACATATTCCTCCTACTATTGGATCTATTGATTCATTTATGAAATATAATTAGTCGAAAATATAAGAATAAAATTAATCGCAAAGTTCCGGATACATTTTTTCAATCACTTTAATAAAATCAATAGTCTCATCAATAATGGTAAGAGGAATTTCATTTTCTTCGGCTATTTTAGTAAATCTTCCATCAGCATTGCCATCTTTTTTGACGATAATATGGTCAGCAAAAGGAGCTATGGCATCAATAGAACGTTCATTTGGTCCTCCAATATTATCCCGGCGGGCTTTACCCTCTATTTGTGCAGCAATAATCTGCATGTTTAATTTTTTTGCTTCTTTGATCATGCGGTCTAAACGTGCAATTTCATCATCAATAGTAATTCCTGAAGCACCTAATCCTTTTGCAGAAGAACCAATAACCACCAATAAAGTCTGGTAAGGCTTTTCATTTAAATCTTCTTCCTTTGGCTCAGCATTATAGGTCCAATCTTCAACTGCTTTTGATCTAATGATTAACAATCTTGCCATTTTACCACCTGGGCCTTGCCCGGCATTGGTGATGAGTAGAGGCTGGTTGGCTTTTGGCGGTTCTGCTCCGCTAATAGAAGCAATAACATTAACCGAAAAACAAGAAATTACAAATACACACAAAACTAGAAACAGAAAAAATCTTTTCATTCAAAATCCTCCTTTAGTTTATTAAATGATTTGATACTTATCGAATTTATAATTAGCTTTATCAGCTTCCGGAAAAATATTTTACTTGGCTTCCTTTGCTGGAAGAATAATTTTAAACTCAATCAAGCATTAATAGCCATAATAATATTTATAAAGTATAATATGTTCTATATAATAATATTTATTATAATTTATTCATATGCAAAAAATATTATCACAAGAGTAATACTCTGTCAATAAGAAAATAAAAAAAATCCAACAAAATTTTGAAAATATTAAACAAGATGGTAAAATCTATTTAAAAATATAGAATTGTCATTCAAGCTAAAAATACTACCAAAAAAGACTATTCCATCTTCAAACAACCGTCAATTCGTTTTAATCGATTATTATAAACGTTCGAAAGTTAACGGTAAAATAAGTAAAAAGTGTGATTTTGTAACATGTTTATTATTTTAACATTTACTGTACTATTTTTAATATATGGGATTTTTGAGCAAATTAATCATCTTAAAAGGATTAAGAAAATCCCTATCCGTATTCACGTTAATGGAACCAGGGGTAAGTCAACAACCACTCGCCTGATAGCAGCAGGCTTAAGAGAGGCAGGTTTTAAGGTTCTCGCTAAAACCACCGGAACACTTCCGCAGTTGATATTGGAAGACGGAAAAGAAATCCCAATTAAGCGTAGAGGCAGTGCTAATATCATTGAACAACTAAAGATTTTTAAAGAAGCTGCTAAAAGAAAAGTAAATGCTTTAGTATTGGAATGTATGGCAGTTAGCCCGGAACTACAATTTATTTCCGAACATAAGATGGTAAAGTCAACTATCGGGGTGATAACCAATGTCCGTGAAGACCATTTGGAAGAAATTAACCCGGGGCTTAATAATATGGCAGAAACATTAAAGCTCACCATTCCGCAAAATGGAATATTGGTCACTGCAGAAAAAGATTATTTACCTGTTTTTAAGGAACAGGCAGATAAACTGAAGACTAAAATAATTTGGGCTGACCCGGATTATATTTCAAGTAAAATCATTAAAAAATTTAATTATATGAATTTTAAAGAAAATGTTTCCATTGCACTTCAGGTTAATAAACTCCTGGGGGTAAAAGAAGAAGTGGCTTTTAAAGGAATGCTAAAAGCAACTCCAGACCCCGGAGCTTTAAAGGTGTATAGAATAATTAAAGAAAACAAAATTATATTTTTTGTCAATGCCTTTGCGGCTAATGACCGACAATCTACTTTACTAATCTGGGAAAATGTAAAGAAAATATTCGATTTAAGTAATTTACCGATAATAGGAATAATCAATAGCAGAAAAGACCGGGCTCTTCGCGCTATTCAATTTGCTCATATCTTAGCTGAAGAAATCAGCCTTTCCAAAATAATCCTGGTAGGACCGTTAAGCAAGTTAACCGAAAGGACTTTTTTAAAATTAAAAGTTCCCGATAATAAGATGTTAAATCTGGGAAAAATAACAAATATCGAAGAGGTGCTGCAATCTGTTTTAAGAAGCATCAACGATAAAAACAAAGTAATATTGATTGGTTTGGGAAACACCAAAGGCGTGGGACAAAACCTTATAGAATATTTTAATAAATTTGGAGAAATCAAATGATATACCAGGCTATTGGAATAGGGATAGTAGTAAGTTTTGCCTTCTATGAAATAGTAGGCCTTTCTCCGGGCGGGATAGTAGTACCCGGTTATATCGCTCTATTTCTAGATCAGCCGGTTAGAGTATTAGTAACTTTACTGGTAGCCTTACTAACTTATCATGTAGTAAATGTGCTTTCTAATTATATCATTCTATACGGGCGACGTAGATTTTTAGCTATGATACTTGTCGGTTTTTTATTAAAATGGCTAATTGAAGGGCTTATCATTAAAATGCCCATCTCCGGCATTGAACTACAAAGCATAGGTTTTATAATTCCTGGTTTAATAGCTAATGAAATGAGAAGACAGGGCATTTTTTCCACTCTTTGCTCATTAGCAATAGTGTCCATAATAGTTCGATTAATTTTATTGCTCTTTTTAAAAGGCTAAAGCAATAATTATTATCTGCTTTTTTATTTGTTCGAATAATTCGAACCTTTATTTATCCCTTTGGGATTTTGGGTTTGGATACATATAAGAGTTTCGATATTCAATTTTTTTAATTAAAATTTTTAGATTTATTTTTTAAAAAAAGAAGGGTTTTTTGAAATAATTATGGTATTATAATAATGAAACATGAATTATTTAATCTATACTCGAATTATTTTATATAAGATATTTGTAATTTAAATTTAAAATTTCAAAAATCACAATATACCAGAAATAAAATAACTTTCCTGCTTAAAATGTTTTATATTTACACCAATAATATCTTCTTAATCGTTTTAGCTAAATCAGCTTATTTTTTTACCGATAAACTTGTATCTTTTTCTATTTTATAAGTTTTTATATAAAAGTTGTTAAAAACAGTCAAAAGAAATAATTTTTGACTTTAGTGCTTTATTTTTTAATGCTATTAATAACAATTATAAAAGGAGGATTTATAAAATGTTAAAGAAAAAAGAATTTGCAATTTTTAGCTTAATTTTCGTTTTCACCTTTAGCCTATTCCTGGGTTTATCCTTGATAAGCTTCGCTGTCCAACAACCTGAAATTCCTACCGTTGAAACCCCTTTGGCGGTAACTACTTGTGGACAGAGCCCTGGAGCTCTCATGATCTGGGTCTTATCCAAACAGATTAAACTCCCCTGTGATCGAAATGACCTATTGACCGCAAAAGATCTGAAAGCTAAAGCAGATGAAGGTACTCCCTATAAAACTTTAATTATTACCACAGGAACCAGTATGAAGGGGATGGGAGCAGCTGGGGTTGACATAGACTATGAGATAGAAAGAATAAAAGCGATTATCGAGGAAGCCAAAAAAGAAGGTATATTTATCATCGGTGCACATATTGAAGGGATGGCAAGAAGAGTGGACAATACAGATGCCGCTTCTATCGCAACTGTTACCCCTGAATCAAAACTTCTTTTAATAAGAGAGGACAGCAACGAAGATGGCTATTTCACCAAGGCTGCCGAAGAACAGGGTATCCCCATCATTACCTTTAAAGAGACTTTAGATCTTACTGATGTCTTTAAACAATTATTTAATCTGGAGGAATAAATTTTATCTTCCAATAAAAGCATTAACTCATTAAATTATTGTAAAATTCTTTAAATAATTATACGAGGGAGGGATAAAATGTTTATACATGCTGGTATGATCTTGGTGGTCATAGCCGTAGTTTTTGCCGTAGCCAGATGGCTAAAGTTAACCATTGAGTTATCCATGTTTGCAGCGGCCATTGCCGGAGCTTTAGCTCACGGGGCAGGCATCCCCATCCGCCATATCGTGGATGGTGCTTTTACTTATTACGATGTTTGCCTCATCTTTATTACCGCTACATTTTTTATGAATCTTCTTAAAGAAGCAGGTGGTGTAACCTATATTATTAGAAGTATCATAACAACTTTTCATAAACAGCGCTTTGTTTGTCTATTACTGCTGACTTTAGTTCTTTTAATTCCCGGGGCATTAACTGGCTCAGGCGCTGTAACTGTATTAATTATGGGGACCATGGTGGGAAGCGTGCTGACCTATATGGGTATATCGGAGACCAGAACTGCCGCGATAATCTATCTTTGCGCAGCCATGAGTGCAGCTGCACCACCTATTAA
>JGI24025J20009_10003567_pt1 | contig 10517 bp, 12 predicted proteins | sample Cruoilmetagenom3_FD_20009 | JGI IMG/M metagenome (IMG submission 20009) | reverse complement strand
AACTTGTCATCCACCGTTGTTTATTTGGGAATGGCTTTAATTTTTTTGTCACTGAACCACTCTTTTACTAACGATACTAGATATTTTTGACGATTTTGTCGGGAAATGAAGATAAAAATTTTGGTTTGAAGTACCAGCGAAAAAAACTCTAGAACGATAAGCTATGTACGATAGTTTTTTTAGTGCTAAAAGCAGAAGGATGAAGCTAGGGGGGAAAAATTGAAATAGTAAAGACAAATTTAAAAAAAATTATGATAAGCACAATCATAAGAAGTGTAACTGGAAACGAAGAACTCATAAAAAAAACTCTTAACAGATGAAGAGATCAGAAAATCGCTGTGCAAGATAGCAGGTAGTGAAGAATCAGAAAAGTTTTTGGAGCAGGTTTTTGCCGATGAAAATGTCGGGAGGACTATAGCCATTCTTGGGAGTGGTGAAGCATTCAACGATTTCTTTAAAGTCCTGCTCGGAAACGAAGACATACAAAAATCCGCAGCTAAAATTTCAAAAACAGAAGAATTTAGGAGCTTTGCAAAGGTTTTGAATCTAAAGGAGATCCTGGGAATTGAATAGCTATTTGATAGTCCATCCAATCATATAAGATAGGTACTCCCAGCGTGATGACTTCGTCTATGCTTGGACGCCCTCCTTTTTCTGTGCGGTTCGATGAGGGGACGGTGGTCGAAAGGCTTCCTACTACTCTACTCACTAGACTTTTGTCGCTTTTCTAATCCTTTCTTTGACGAAATCTTTTGATAACGAGGCAAGAAAATATCCTACCCTGGGTCCCCTTTCTGTATCAAGAAATATTTTGTATATTGATCTAAATGCAATTTGCGGTTGAATATTGGCTTCTTTTATTGCTTCGTAAATACAGCTATGAAGCACCTCAGCAGACCAGTCCGCGTAACCGATTCTTTCAAATAGCTTTGATAAAAATCTTTTCTCATCTTCAGAAAGGTCTAGATTTGGAATTTCTTTTTTTAATTCAAACTTTATGTTTGATGGTGCAAAGTGTTTTACCCAATTCCTAACCAGTTGAGCTCTCTGCTTGAGCAAAGTCAACTGTGCATCATCAACTCTTTTGGGTATGAATCCTGAGCGTTCAAGTATTGATCTTACACTCGAAAAATTATCTGCAAGTTGGGTTACTATTACTAGATGTCTATAAGAAACATTAATGGGTTTTGACTCTGGGGGTTCATGGGGTTGAGAAAGTTCATAGATTTCGGACAAGTCTTTCATGCCAGATCTTGATTTTTTTCCACTAAAAAAACTCCCTTCCCACCTATCCCACTCATCGACCAAGTCTAATACTCCAAAGAGAGGATCAAACTCTAGATGTTTGTTTGGATGTTGCTTCATAAACAGAAAACGAAGTTCGGCAGGGGATAAAATGTTAAGTAATTCACTCGGTAAAATTGCTATTCCTGTGGAGGAGTGCATAGGCCCTCTTCCTTTCAAGTAAATAAACTCATAGGTTAGGTTATTTGGGGGGGAATAATTGAACACTTCTTGTGCTATTGCTTCTCCGGTCTGCCATGCACCTCCAGCGGCCGCCAAATCTTTTCCACATGCTTCAAAAGTAACTCCAAACAACTTCCACCTTGCAGGCCATTCTATCCTCCATGGCAGCTTTCCCACCCCAGGCTTTCGCAGATCCACTTTCCCTTCGAATCCGCACTTACACTTGTAAGATATGAGAGGATATCTAATATCTTCATCAACAATTGAAGTGAGGGTCAAGCGTTTGCACTGTTCACACCTAATGTTCAAAGGAATCCAATTGGCAGGCAATTTTCTCTGAGATATTGCTTCAATTGTTGTCCTAATTTGATCTTTTTTTTCTAGTGAAGTCTTTATTGCTTCAGTATAAAATCCTTCAAGGTAGAGATTCTGAGCTCTGTAGATGATTGGCTGGACGCCTAACCTGTCGATCGAGTCAAGGAATGGCTGCAGCCAATGCTCCCCATAGTTGGAGTGCTTTCCGCAGGGACACGGAATCTCACTCAAGGGCATTCCAACCCATTTTTCATAAGAAGTATCAAGGTAGGGATAAACTCTCCTCAGTGGATCCCAATTATCTGCGATAAAAATTAACTCACAGGATTCAGAGAGTTTTTTGAGAGAACGATAGATGGCTTCAGCAGTCAGCATCTCTCTCATGTTGCCAAGATGGATTGGACCCGAGGGTGTGATTGCCGTGGCTATTGTGTGCTCCTTTTCTTTTCGTTTGGTTAATTTTCTTGCCTCAGCTTCTGCCCAATGCATAAAAAAATTAAGAGGGTAATAGAATTTAAACAATTCGTTTAATTTATTGAATAGCAAATAAATCTTTCGCTTGACAAGTTGAAGATTGTTTGCGAAATGAGTTTGATATTTTATAAAAAGAAGTAAAGGTTATGCCGTGTTAATGGCTTTGCCTTCATTGAATTTGTCGCTCTTTCACAATGGATTCTTCTGTTTGATTATGGCCAGATCATTCTTACTTGAATTGTTTCTACTTCCCTGCTTATCGCCAAGATATAGGAAGCAGTCCTCATATCTACCTTGTATGTTCTTGCGATATTAAGAACATCTGCAAAGGAGTTTAACATTATCTTTTCTAGTTTTTCTTTGATTTCTTTAAAGTCCCAGAAGAAAGACTGCAAATCTTGAACCCATTCGAAATAACTCACAATCACACCACCAGCGTTTGCTACTATGTCTGGAACTAAGAATACGTTGTTTTTATCTAGAATATCATCCGCTTCAGGTGTGGTCGGACCGTTTGCCCCTTCAACCAATATCTTTGCCTTTACATCTCCTGCATTTTTCTTAGTTATTTGATTTTCCATAGCAGCAGGAACAAGAAGGTCCACATCCATACTCAACAGCTCTTTGTTTCCCTCTTTAATTCCTTCAACAAACTTTCCGTGATCATAACCTTCAATCACTTTTCCATTATTTTTCACTACGTAATTCATCAGTTTTGGAACATCAATCCCTTTTGGATCATATAGTGCTCCACTAATGTCGGATATTCCGACGACCGTGCATCCCATTTCGTTAAGAATTCTTGCAGTGTGCATTCCGACATTTCCAAAACCTTGAATAGCCACTGAAGTCCCCCTAAGGGGCATATCCCGACATTTTAGTGCTTCACGGCATGCTATCGAGATTCCTCTCCCCGTAGCATCTGCTCTCCCCTGGCATCCACCTACGCAGATGGGTTTACCAGTGACGACACCTGGGACAGCATACCCTTTAATCATTGAGTAAGTGTCCATCATCCATGCCATCGTCTGAGGAGTTGTGCCTACGTCTGGAGCGGGTATGTCCTTGTCCGGACCGAGAACAATTGATATTTCGTAAGTGAATCTTCGGGTCAGGTTTTCCAGCTCTTTTTTTGACATCTCCCGAGGATCACACCTTATTCCTCCTTTTGCACCTCCAAAGGGCAAATTCACAATTGCGCACTTGAAAGTCATCCATATAGCCAGAGCTCTCATTTCATCTAGAGTTACAGCGGGATGGTACCTTATGCCACCCTTGGTGGGTCCTGCAGATAAAGAGTGCTGAACCCTGTAGCCAGTAAATATTTTCAATTGTCCACTATCCGTCCTAACTGGAAAATTTACAGTTAGCTCCCTGTGAGGCTTTTTCAACTTGTTAATAATTTCTGGAGGGACATCAGGCAAATAACTTGCTCCTTTGTCGATTTGCTTTTGTGCTGTTTCATAGGGATTTTCATTGTTTTTCATAGTGATCATTTAACATAAATGTATTTGGTGCATAAATATTTTTGCAAAAGATATATAAACCCCTCTTTACTCTCTTCAAAATGGTGACTGTATGCTTAAAAAACCAACAATAGTTTTAAATGTTAAAACATATCAAGAAGCAATTGGAAAGAAGGCATTGGAGATAGCAAAACAAATGGATCAGATTGCAAAACAAAATTCTGCATCGTTAGCAATTGCAGTTCAACCAACAGATTTAAGAATGATAGTGGAGGAGGTAGAAATTCCGGTGTACGCACAACACGTAGACCCAATAAAACCTGGCTCGCACACTGGATGGATACTGCCCGAAGCAATAAAAGATACGGGGGCAAAAGGAACGTTGGTGAATCACTCAGAACATAGATTGACCTTAGCGGATATAGATGAGTGCATCAGAAAGGCGAAAGCGTATGGGTTGGAAACTATTGTATGTACAAACAACGTTCAAACTTCTGTAGCTGCGAGCGAATTAGAATCCGATTTCGTTGCGATAGAGCCGCCAGAATTGATTGGTGGGGATACGTCAGTAACTACAGCCAATCCGGAAATTGTGAAGGACGCGATCGATGCAATCCGAAGAGTCAACAGCGAAGTGGGTATTCTTTGCGGTGCCGGCGTAAAAAACGGAGAGGATGTCGCAAAAGCAATAGAATTAGGCACTCAAGGGGTATTGTTGGCTAGCGGAGTGGTAAAAGCGAAAGATAAAGTTAGAGCGCTTAACCAACTTGTCAGAGGGCTCATCGAGTGAGAAGAGGATTCCACCCTTACCCACCATAACAAAATTTTTATACTATCTCTATATTTAGTAATGAATCTGAGGAGGATATCATGCCCATCTATGTAAGATTTGAAACACCTAAAGAGCTAAGCAATAAGATCCTTGAAGTAGTCGAAAAGGTCAAGGAATCAGGAAAAATTTGTAAAGGTACAAACGAAGTAACGAAGCAGGTCGAAAGAGGATTGGCCAAGCTAGTTGTAATGGCAGAAGATGTGAGCCCCGAAGAGATTTTGGCACATATGCCTTTGCTTTGCGAAGAAAAGGAGGTCCCTTATTGTTATGTCCCTACGAGGGAAGAGCTAGGAAATATAATAGAGCTTAAGGTGGGCAGTGCTGCCGTAGCAATAATCGATCCTGGAAAAGAGAAAGAGCTGTTGAGCAAGATTATTGAAGAGATTCGAGGTTTGAAAGGATAAAATGAACGAAGGGATACCTGGAGAAATTGTAGAAATTGTAAGCAGAACCGGAATGTGTGGCGAGGGAATACAGGTAAAAGTGAGAATATTGGATGGCAAAGACAAAGGGAGAGTTATTACGAGGAATGTAAAAGGGCCAATACGAAAGGGAGATATACTAACGCTGCTTGAATCGGGACGCGAAGCAAGAAGAATCTCAGTTAGATAAACATGGTTGAAGGACACGAGTGCAGTTTTTGCGGAAAAAAAATTGAGCCTGGGACAGGTATCCTTTATGTAAAAAAGGATGGGACCACATACTACTTTTGTAAGAGTAAATGTCGTAAGAACTTGCTGAATTTGAAAAGGGTGCCCAGACGAGTTTCGTGGATAAGGAAAAAAGAGTGATCATGCCGATAGAAAGAACCTTTGTGATGATCAAGCCTGAAGGCATCCAGCGTTGCCATGTGGGCGAGATATTGGAACGAATTGAAAGAAAGGGAATGAAACTAATCGCCATTAAAATGCTGAAATGTCCCTTAGAACTAACTGAGAAGTTATATGAGGTTCACAAAGGCAAAGAGTTTTACCAAAGGCTTATAGACCTTCTTATCTTGGGGCCAGTCATAGCAATGGTTGTGGAGGGAGAGGAAGCAATCGCTGCAACAAGAAAGTTAATAGGATCCACTGATCCCAAGGAGGGAAGACCTGGGGAAATACGATTTGATTATTGTCAAGAGATGCCAGCAAATATCATTCATGCTGCGGATTCAAGGCAAAGAGCTGAATTTGAAATTAATTTGTTTTTCACCGAGAGAGAATTGGTAGAGTATAGAAAAATAGATGAGGACTGGCTGTTTAGAAAAAGTTAAGTAGAAGAGACAGCTTCTTAGAAACTGAGGGAAAGAAAAATGAAGAAAGGCTCAATTGCAATAATTATTGTGGCAGTATGCATAATAATAGGAGGCTTCGCATATGCTTTTCTATCCGAAAGAAGTGGAAAACTCAGAGCGTTGGATGAATTAGACAGAGCTATTGACCTGGCTGAAGAAGGTCTAGACGAACTTGAAGATGCCAGCGAAGATCTCAACGAATTGATAGGTAAGAGCATAATTGGAAAGATGGGAGAAAGAGAAGAGCGCTTTGAAATTAAGGATAGCATAGAAGCTGCTAATAGCTATTGTGAAAGAGCATTAAAGATTGCTAAAAAACAAGTAGATTCAAATTATGAAGATGTTTCTATGAATGCCAAAGATCTTGTTAATGCCATAGAAAAAGAGATAGGAGCCACTTCTCACTTTGATAATGCATACGATTATTTCATGAAAAACAAATTTAGAAGTGCAAGAAGTGAGCTTAATAGAGGCAATGATAAATTAAGGGATGCCAAGATAGCGATTGATGATATTGAGTATTCTGTTGAACGAATCGAAGAGCGGATCGAAGAACCATTCGATGTCGATTAATCAAAAAGCGGAAAAAAGATAGAAGAGATGCGTTTTAATATTAGGCTGTCAGAGATTACAATTGGCGGATCTTAAATCATTTTAACAGCAAAAAATTGAGTGATTTGAGTAACTATAAATAATACTTGCTTTTATAGATAATATTTGCGCTCTTTGCGTCAATAGTCAAACTATGAAACATAAAGGGTGCAACAGTGGCAATAGATAGGGTCCTCATGGGATTTGTTGATGAACAATCAAAAAATGACCTTGAANCAACCCTGTTGCCATAAAATGCCGTGTTAAGGCCCTAAAGGGTCAGGTAGCTNAGTTAGCCTAAGGCCTGCAATGAGGTGATCTGTTATTTTAGGGCCACAGCGGTTGAATAAAAAAGATTTATTGTTTGTCGCGAATGTTATGCTTTGGGTAGATTGAGTCTTCTTTTCTTAAAACAACACCAGGAGGGACAATAGAAAAAAGCACCTACAAAAAAATTTAATATTATAACGAAATAGCAGAACACTTAGAGTTTTAGCCTTTGTTCCATGCCCTTGATTTTTACTACCAGTTCCTCATTGATTGGAGTACTGACCCCTAATTCTTTTCCAACCCTAACAAAATGACCATTTATAAAATCTATTTCGGTTCTTTTTCCTGCTCGGATTGATTGAAGCATCGAGGAATAATTTCTTGCTGTTCCTCTCACGATCTCTTTTGTTAGTTCAAGCGGGTCGCGACTTAATTCTATGCCGTAAGCATTCGCAACCCCTTTGCATTCTATACAAGTTGATTCGAGCAAATTTTCGAGAGAGNCGCCATCGAGCAAATCTCCATTTTTACAACCATTTAGTGCAGTTAAAGGATTTATTGCTGCATTCACAATCGCTTTGAGCCACTTTTCTCTTCTGATATTAGTCGTAATTTTGGTTTTTATGCCCGCTCGATTTAGAACCGAGCTAATCTCTTTTAGCTTTGAAGTTATTTTTCCATCCATTCGGCCAACAAGAGTGAGACCGTACCCTCTATGAATAACTCTGCCTGGAGCTTCATATGTTATCCCGTAGGTGGTTGTTCCTCCTATGACTTTAGAGATTCCAAATTTTTCACCGATACTCTCTTCATTTCCTAAGCCATTCTGAAGAGTTAAAAGAGAGGTGGAATTGCAAATGTGACTGGCTATGACATTTGATGCTCTTTTTGTATCATAGGCTTTAACCGCAAAAATTACTAGCTCCGGATCTTCGTTTAATTTGCGAATATCCACCAATGCTTTTGGTTTAGAAATAAATTCACCATTGATCTCCACACCATCTCGATTAATGGCTACGAAGGACTGCTTTCTTCCAAGTATCCAAACCCGATTTTTCAACGACAGTAAGCCTGCAAGCCAAGTTCCGATTGCTCCTGCCCCGATTATTAATATTTTCATCTTTTATCTTTTGAATAAAGTTTTACTGGGTGGTATGATTACCTCTTCGTAGAAATAGTATATCTGCATCCTGTGGGCTTGACGGCCTCATCGATTGCGTTAATCAAGCTTCTTACATCATCTAAAGTGGGTTTTTTGAACCATTCGAACACAAAATCATGCTTTCCAATTAAGGCAGTGCTAGCTTTGATTGCTGAAGGCAATGGGCCGGCAATTGGCGACTCTTGTTGAAGAAGTGTGCTGATAAGCTCGCCTCTGTCATCGTGAGTCATCAAACTATCCAGTTTTTTTAGAGCTGCCAAAAGATTGGGTCCGAACAGTGAAATATAACTCCTCATTGGTAGGTGACATCCTCCCACCGCCAAATCAAAGATTTGGAGGGGGCTTCCAACTTTTCCTTCATGCTGCTCCTTCACAGCCTCTGTTCAGGGCGCGTTTTGCGGAATTTTCGGTTCTCACTTCATCCACCAGACTCGGTCCCCTCCTCCTCAGGATGGAGTCGGGTTGCGGAGGTCTCGACGTCACATCCTATAGCTCGGATGTTCCTTTCGGAGGGAAGCATAATTCGGGGTTGCCCCTCCCTACTTAGATAAGAAAATGTTCTATAGGTATAAAAATATTCTGCCAATTCATCCCCCACCAAACCTTCGGTTTGGAAGGGGACTTCTTGGCAATAAAGTTAAAACTTAGCAACATCTTCCCTTTGCACCCAGAGGGACTGTTGCTCACCAGAGTTCACGGGGGATATGAAGCTTAATTATTTATATTCAAGCGGGTATAATTTAATCTATGGAGCTGCCTCTCTTTGCCGGGTTCTTGTTTACTACAATTCTCACAGCTATTGCTTTTTGGTTATCAATAAGACTAGTAGCGCGATACAGGAAGGAAAAAATTAGGAGTACCATCTTGCTTGCTTGTTTTGCTTTGTTCATGGGAAGTGCATACTTTATTGGAAGTTTGCTGTATTTTTTTTCCCCTTCGCTAAGAGGAATTATGGTTGAAGTTGGCACTATTTTCCTCGCTCTATCGGCCCTTGCAATGGCTTTCTTCATCATTGAAGTGAGTATTGAAAACAGAAAAGCCAAATTAACTGGATGGACGCTAGTGCTGCTTGCATCCGCTGTTTATATTGTGATTGTTTTAGCTAATCCACCCATCCCACCAATAATCGTTGGAGAAGATTGGACCTTCCCAAGCATTGTATTTTATTCAACTCTTTTAGCGGTCGCACCTTTAGCTCTTTTGACGAGCCTTCTCTTCTTTAGGTGTTCTTTCGGTGTCGGTGCTGGAGAGTTGAAAAAGAAGGGAATGTGCCTTGCAATAGGATTCTTAATTGAAGCAATATTCATGTATACCATTGACTTGAGTGGTTTGTTTTCTCAGCAACTCTGGATGTGGAGAATGTTTGAAAGCATTGGAATGTTGCTGATCTTACATGGTTTGGGTTACAAGTAGTTTGGGGTGAGAATTCGGTTTTTTCCCCTTGAATACTCTGGAATTATAAACGCTCGCTGAAAAGGAATTGCCCAGCGAGAGAGAGGCTGATTTATTCAACAGATTTGTTTTTTCGACATCGACCGCTATTCAAGGCTTTTTAAGACTTTGAATTCTTCGGACTCGTTTTTAATTTTAACCTGCCCGCGCTTCCAATCACGGCAATAATCGCGCCTGTGAATGTGCAAAGCCAGCCAACAAAAGATAGGGAGGTATCATATGTGGGGATGTTGGGTGTTTTTGCGTACGCCCACGCGATGGCGGTATCGCAAGTGACCAGCCCCAACACTATGATGCCTGCCAATAAAAAGAGGGGCCACAATTTATTAACGCCTCTGGATGCTATAGCTAATTCAAAATAGGCTAAACTCAATACATAAATCCCAATAATGCTGAATAGAGCCATCACAAGCAGATATCCCTGCTCAGGTTGCCATGGCCACAGTAACCCTATCAATATAGAAAAAGCATAGAACCCTGGAGGCAATGCCAATAAGGTGTAAAAGCCCTTATGAGGGGAGATGTGTCTCCTTAGGTCTATGGCAAAAGAATACATTAACCCTACACCAGCATATAAAAAACCATGACCTATTAGCCAGATTAACTGATATTCGCTAAAGGTGCCAAAAGCTATGATTGCCATCGTGATTGCATAAATTATGATGAATCCTCCGCCCATGCCTTGATAAATCTTCCATCGAGACTTCTTTTCAGGCTCTAGTAGATATACAATAAGAAAAGGCAACCAATAGGTGATAGGAACCCTTAAGATTAGGAATATCGGTTCTATCATGCAACCCGTACTCCATATTCCTTCTCGAATATAAATAGTTAATCTCACATTTTAGAATTTCAGATGATTTTGAGGAGTTCTAAGGTTATTTTGTTTGAGAGGGATGCTAAAAAGAGAATTAGAGGGCAAGAGAAGAATTGGAAGAGAGTAAAGAGTAAAAAAACAGATCGAGATCGATAAAGATAAGTTCAGAGTGCACTTGCGGCTGCTTTCTTTGTGTTTGGACATCATAGAATAAGGGGTAGTATTTTTTCTGGCTAACTCGCCGTTTTTTGACTTATTGATTTTTCTATAATCCTAACGGCCCTGCAAAGTGTTTCTTTTGCCTTCTTCGTGTCTCCTTCTTTATGGCTTTTTTTCATACCTAGGTATAAAGCTCTAAATTGGTCCTGATCCTCGAGGATGGGAATCAAAATCTC
>JGI24025J20009_10003566_pt1 | contig 10519 bp, 5 predicted proteins | sample Cruoilmetagenom3_FD_20009 | JGI IMG/M metagenome (IMG submission 20009) | reverse complement strand
CCATACCTAAATACATACGATAAGCATTAATAATTTTTTCATAAGTGGGTTCTATAATTCCGATAGATTCATCTATAAATTTTTTTGCTCCTTTCTCTGCTTCTTCTTTAGAGCTACTTTGATAATACTTCATTAATTCTTCTGGTCTTATCAATTCTCCGTTGAAATTAAATTTTTCAGCTAATATCTTTTTTCTCTTAAGTATATCCTCTCTGTTTTCTGTTGTTACAAGAATATATTTACTTTGGCTAATTTTCTTATAGGTATAAAGGATTCTAATCTTTTTAGCAAGCTCATTAATCTTACTTCCCATAAATAGCAATACATTTTTCTTTCTTAAATTACTTATATTCCAAGTATGTCCTGCATACATTTGTTGATAGAAAATCATAGGCATATCTTTCTCAAGAAGAATTTTTAACCCTGGGGTAGCAAAAGAAAGAGCACAGTAAACAACAGCATTTTCTCTATTTAGAGAAGAGACAAAATTGATTTCTTTAGAAGCATCCTGGAAGGAATGAATCTCAAATTTTAAATCCTCTGGCAGATTGTCTTCTATTTTGGCTAAATCAACTTTAAATCTTTCTAATTCTTTTATCCTCTCTTCTTCTTTAAACAGATATCCCCAGGCTCTATTTGTAATTGATAAAATTACTTTGATCTTGATCATTTTTATATTCTCCTTATTTAATAGATGATACTCTCAATTCCTAAAACATCATTGACCCTTTTTAGACTTTTCCGATGATCTCCGTAAACTAATATCCAATGTCTTCCTTGATAATTTTTAGCTATTTCTTTAACCTCATTATCTATTTTTATCTCTACCTGTGTGCGACAAGTAGAGAAATAAGTGTTTCTCTGGATTTCTCCTTTAATGATTAGCATCTTATTTAAGAAGTTATGCGAGATACCGGTAATAGTCACTGTCTCTGGATTTTTAAGAACCTGAGGAGCAAGCGCTAAGTTAGTAGGGTGATCAAAGTATGTATAGAGATCAAATTCATCTCTCTTCTTTTCTTTATAGGAGTGCAGAGTAGGAGAAGTGCAATGAGATAGTAAGATTCGATTATCAGATGGGAATAGGTAGGGGTTAGCCATAAATCCAGGAGATTCAGAGGTGTATACAGTAATAAGCATATCAAGTAATGTAGTAGTATCAGCCTCGCATGCAGATGGTATTCCTTCATCATTTAACTTACTTAAAGCATAACAAGGGGTTCTCTCTAACTTAGGTAAGATAATAGAGGCTAAACAGTTAATAGTAAAGGCATCAGCTTTGTTCTCCCTTATTATTGATTTAAGCGCTAAATACATTTTCTTTGCTTCAAGGAGTCTTTTTTCTTCAGAGATATAAATTCTATGAGCAGATTTCTTCATATCGTTAATATCAATATCCTTTCTCTCCTCCCATTTTCTCCAGTATTTTAAGAATTTTTCTGAACTCATATATTTCCATTTTAATCCAAATTTCTCCTGAACTACTCTTACCATCGAATAACCCCAGTCCCAAGAATGAAAAGGCTCATACATAGGTTCTCCAATACATAAAACTCGGGTATGATTTACTCTATGCTTTATATAAAGAGATCTTAGAATTAAGGATAAATCTTTTTCGTCCTTACTTAAGAAAACATTATGCGGTAAATTTAACATACTATCTATTTCACGGCTATCTCTAATAAAATAAGGATAAAATACATTCCCATAAGAAAACATTTTAGAAAAAGGTAGAGGTGAAATTATTATAGGCTTGTTATGAGAATAGAGAGCATGAAGCCAACGATCATGAAAAGATTGAAAAGGAAAAACTACATAAATATCGGCTGGAGGTAGATCTAAAATTTGATACTCTTTTTCTATTTGAGTAAATGTATGCTCTGCTCCTATTGGTAACGACCTCAAAAAGGTCTTTTCTATTTCCTCTCTCATTGAGGAAGATAATGGTGACACTTTCTCAAATAAAGTTTCTCTCTGCTCTAAATGATCCTTTTTAAGCATATCCTTGGTTAATGTTCCTGAATTTCCAAAAATTAATCCTGCGATTTTCATTTTTAGTCTCCCGAAAAAAATTTATTTACAACTATTAACATGGTTCATTTTTTCCTGAATGCTTCTAAAAAGAAATTTAATTATTTAATGCAACTTTTTGGCAGCATCTATGATTTATAAAATATTATCTTCTCATTCCTTTATTAGTTTATATCTCCCAGGGAAATTTATATTCTATTAGATCAGAAAATCCATAATAAAAAGGAGCAGAACNAGAGATAACAAAATGCACCTTCACTGGTTTATCTTTGCGTATAATTTTAATAAAGAATTGATTCCATCCTTTTTTAAGCTTTGCATCTACATAACTTCTTCCATCTCCAGCATAATTTGGCCTTAATATCCCTTCAGTCTGCACTTTGTGAATTACTCTTCCATTTAACCACATACAAAATGGACAATTTGAGGGAAGACCAACTCTAATATCTCTACCATCCGGGCTATAAATATAATGTCTAAGATAAATAATTCCGCTTTCGCCATGAAAGTTTCTCTCGATTTTAAGCTCATTATCAAAAAAGTCGATAACAGTCCACTTTTTATTTAACCCTGTAGAATTAGGATTGGTCTCCATAGACGACAAAGCTGTTATCTTTTCTTTTTTAAACACCCTGGAAATTAACCATCTATCAGGAGAGAGAAAAACCAAAGGAATTTTTTCTAATTTAGGTCTTCCACTAACCGATACATAAATATCAGCTCGATTAGATACATTAAGGTCCTTTATATTATTAACTTTTATGGAAAATTCACCTATAGATTCAGTCCCTGGTTTTATATTCATCTTCTTAATCTTTGGCTCTACATTCCACCCCATGGGAGTTTCTATAGAAACATCAACCTTAAGATTTACTAATCTTGTATTTTTAATAATTACCTTGAAAATTTTAGGTACTCCTGATTGAATAACAGGGGTATTCAGATAATCCACTGAGATTATAAGGGTATGTAAATTAAAATCCACCTTTGTAGGAGAAATATACCACAATTTTTTTATATTTTCATCCACTTTAAAATCTAAATCAAGATTTTCGGAAACAGTTTTTCTTTCTAAAGAAATTTCTTCTTTATAGAAAGAAAGAACTTTTTCTCCTATTCTGCAAACCCTTTTCGTCAAATCATCAAGGTTTTTAGGCTCCCTTACATTTTTAATTCCTCCCCATGAGGAATTAGTGGTAATTTTATCACTTAGTGGCTTTATCCATTTTTCAGGAAGACCTTCCTTACCTGAAATAATTCCCAATAGAGCTCCCAGAGTTGCCCCGGTGCAATCGGTGTCATATCCACAATTAACCGCTTTACATAAAGCATCTGCAAAATCTTTACCATAAAGTAAACCTATTGTTTGAAATCCAAGATTTACTGGAGAGTATTGTGCTATAGGGCTATAGGAATGGCGGAGGACAAAATTTCTTGCTTCTTTCCAACTCATCCCTTGTTTATAAGCTTTTATAGCATCCTTAATTGCCTTTGCTGTCTTAGAATCCTCTGGAATAAATGAAAGCCCTACTTCAAGGAGTTTTTCCTTATCATTAATTAAAAAAGCAACTGATTCTATAGCCGCATTAAACATCTCTCCATATATAGATTCTCCTCCGGCATGGTCCACTATAGCATCCTCATAAGCATAAGAAGCGGCAACATTAGGAAGGCCAGGAGCAATGCATGCCCATATCTCAGAGCGAATAGGACTTCCCATACAATCTTTAAACCAATTATTATAATATCCCGATATGGGAGGTAAAAGTCCCTTTTTAAGATTAGTCTTATGAAGCCCATATTCATCAAAGTTATATTGAACGCAATCAAGCCAATATTCAGCTAAGTCTCGGGCCTTAATATTTATCCCTTTATCCTCTAAAGCTTGAAGCCAGATTAACTGAAGCTCAAGGTCATCATTGGGTATTCCCCCTTCTTTTAATTCTGGGTACCACCAGACATCAAACATCTCCTCTTTTCCCCATCCACTTTCAAGAGGAGCTCCTAATGTCCCACCGCAATTTTTACCCAGCCAACAACCATAAACCTTATTACAATATTCCCTCTTGCTTAAACTTTTAAAAAGCATTTTTTCCTCCAAAATAATTAAACATACTCCATAATATTTTTAATTATTCACCATCCATCTCTATATGTACTAAACCACTTTTGTAAGATTCCGATAGCCTCACTGCCACCTCTGAGGATAAAGTCAAAAATATACCAGATTTTCTCTATATCTTATCAGTTACATTAATAAAAATAGTTTGCAATTTAGGTACTTTTAGTGTTAGGTGTTGACCTTTCGTTGCAGATATATGTCTTCCAATAACAATATGGAGCTCTGGGGTAATCTCAATCGTTAAGTTTTCATTGTTATCATAAAAGTTAGATATTACTAAATACTTTTGTCTATTAAGAGATTCAAAAATTATTCCTGCCCAGCCTTCAGGTAAATTTAAAACATCTATCTTATTGGATACTTCCCGAGTTTTCTTATGATTATAATTAACCAAAATCAAAGTTCCTCTACGGTTGATAATCTTATTTAGCCAAAAACTCCTATCTCGATTGGAATACGAACCAAACAAAAGATCTCGTTTAGCACCCCGTCTATTATATCCACCAGATGTCTGGTAAGCTATTCCTGAACTTCCCCAAACAATCATTCCCAACCTATTATCAATATTAATCCAATTGCCATTAAACTTATAGATTTCTGAAAATGAACGCTCTCCTAAAATACTAAATTTACCATCTGAAGTATATAATAATCGACACTCACCTGTTAATTCGTCATTCTCAATACCTATGGGGATTCCTCTCTCGCCTTTTATATTTATAGGACAAGGCCAATTTGCCTTTGTTTCGTCCATATATACTACAAACTCATCTCCTATAGAAGTAAAAGAGAGATAATGCTTAACTCGAGCATTATTTGAAAGTAAAAAACCAGTTGTAGAAAACCCATTGTTGACAATATTGTAAGAGCAATTTATTAATTTTTCTTTAGTTTTATTTAAAATTTCATAAGTTCCTACAAATCCCTTTGTATAAGGAGTAGTTATGTATGGATTATTTAAATAATTAGAACTGGAAGGTACTACATACCCCATAATTTTAAGTTTCCAAGAAAAAGAGACAAATTTCTTTTGTGTCCTGTGAATTATGAGATCTACATAATTATATTTTCGCACACCGTAAAGCCTTTTTTCATAATTTTTAAATGAAAGAATATTTTTGTCGGTAAATTTCCCCTGTAATTTATGGTGTAAATACGCATACACTATCCTTTTAGCTGCCACTGCTTCACGAAAAAAACCTCTATCTCCTACACTTTCACCTACAAAGCGGCCATCCCTATTGATTTTTTGACGCTGTGCAGAATATTGAACTAATCGGCTTTCTAATATTTTAGCTAAAGGATCCCTCCAATAGGTTGCTAACCAGGCAAGGTACGAAATATGCTCATAATCATGCAAAGACCAATCTAAACCATTAGGATATGCCCATTCCCCATCGGGTAATATAAAATGTTTTAAAGTTTCCCATCCATCTAATACATGGTGACCAATAGCTTCAGGCATTAGCTGTTTTGAAAAAGAATAGTAAATTGAGGAATCTCCCAAAGACATAGCACTCACCATAAGATATACGAGATGAAAGAATCCATGGTTTTCCAAAGTAAAATCTGGGTGTAGATTTATAGTGAAAACCCATTCTTTCACTGGTTTACCATCCACTATAGTATTATCACTAAAATCTTTTTTTACAGATAAAGTATTCATTATATACTCAATGCTCTTTTGACGCCATTCTTTAGCCCGGGGGTGAGTCGGAAACATATTAGCCGCTAGTGAAGTAATATTCGTATTCCAAGCATTCTCTTCAGCTTTTGTATCTAAGAATTCATTACCTATAGGCTTGCAATTAAGGAACCTATCTGCTTCACCAATAATAACCTTCTTAACTATTTGTTTAGTCTTTATATCCAATTGATCCCAAATTAACCATGCACTTAGCCCAAAATTTGATGCCCAAAGTGATGATTGCCAACTATATCCCCATTTCTTTCCATCAGTGGTAATGCAGGGACCCGTTTTATGAGTAAAGGCTATATATCTTATTGCTGCGATAGTGTGTTCTTTTATAATATCTCGGGGTATCCCTGAGAATTCCTTCTTATCAGTTTCTCTTAATAACAAAGCATAAGCAAGAGTTGTCCCTGAAGTTGCACGAATACCCTCATTCCCCTTACTAATACCATTTCCGAAATAACCGGCCGGAGGTCTTTTAGCCCAATTATGCCATAAAGTCTCAGCATACTTAACATATCCTTCTAACATATTTAAATATATTTGTTTAATCTCTGTCTCAGGCAGGGGAGAGGGAATTACTTGAAAAGGATTAGTTAATACCCGTTGATTTAAACATAAAAGAAGAAAAAAGAAGAAGAAAACCAGAAGTCTTTTTTGCAACTTGCTTATATATTTTTTAATCTTCATTTTAATACCAGCTTTCTTTAAAAGCTATTCGATATGCTAAATTTACTTTCTCTAAAGTTGTATCAGGTTGAATTGTGTGAGAAGAACAAAAAATAAAACCACCATTATGCTTCAAATTTAGCATTTTGGAGCTTACTGCTTCTTTGATCTCTTCTTCTATCCCTATAGGCAAGAGCTCTGTTATATTTACTCTGTAGCCTCGATATTAATAATAGAATTGTCTTGCATACTCTCCCATGTGAGTCGATTGCCTCTGACCTTTCTCTTATTGAGTGTAAGAGATTTCAATGAATCTCCATACCCCTTGATATAGATTATGAGTTCTCTACCCATAAGTCGGATAGTTACCTTTGTATCTGCGAGAGCTTTTGGCAAATGGGGAATAAAGGTAATCCCCTGAAAATCAGGACGTATCCCTAAAATACCTGTATATAATGCCCACAGAATAGCACCGCCATCAGAGAGATACGGTTCCGTACCAGCTCCAGTTGCTCCTTTACCATCAATCCATGTATAGGCATTTTTACCTGTGTACCTAAGACGTGGCGAGAAAATATGAGGGAATGGGCGACACCAGTCAAAAAGTGGCGTCCCTGCAAGGTTGTCTTTCTCCCATTGTTTCATAAGGTCGTAAAGCATTACCCAGGCGCCTTCACCACCTAAACCAACTGCTCGAGCAAAGAGTTCATATGCAGCAGAACCAAGCAGTACTCCTCCATTTAGCCAAAGTCCGAATTCCTTCTCCGAGAGATAATTTATACTTCCATCCTGGATTGGATCAAGATTAAGGCCTGCCGCAAAAATCCGATGATGATTCGGATGTGCTACAAAAGACTCCATAATACGGCGTGTCCGTTCTATCGATGGAATTCCTGCTGATATAGCAGGAAAGTTAGTATATGTGTACCAGCAATCATGAGATTTTCCTTCTATGTCAATCCAACCAACATAATGCCTTGTCTCTTCATTCCACAACTGATCATTATAGGCATCTGCAAGCCGTTTGGCCAATTCTCGATAAAGAACAGCGGTATCATTTTTCCCAATAGCTTCACATAGACTTGCAAACAAAAAATATGCTTCATAGACGACTGCATTGAGATAACCATCCTTATGGCCAATCCCCAACATATCATTATAGCCGGAAGCGGGACAGCCGGGTGTGCCTGGAATAGGATTCTCAAGCAATCCATCTGAGTCAGAATCAAGTTTACATAGAGCGTTGAGCAAGGCTTGAAGGTCCTTATAGATTTCTCTAGCAAATTCCATATCCCCGGTCTTAAGCAAATGATAGCAACAAGCGGTCACAAAGAGAGCATTAGGTGAATAAACTTCATATTTATGGTTAATCCTACCACACGCGTCTTGCCAAACTCCAGAATCCAATAAAGTAATAAGACGCTCTTTTGAGAACCGGCCCTCAGTTAAAGTCCTCCGTATATGATGACGCCATCGCTCCTCTATATCACCTTGAGTTTCGGACCAGGATCGACGGTCTGTCACTAAATATCCTTTTAGTATAAAATCAATCGCACCTGGTGCGTAGGCATGCCTATACGGGTTATTCCCGAACATTTCGTGATCACAGGCAATTGCGGAGAGCAGGTAGCTATCAAAAAATACGGGGACAAAATGGTTCGCTAACTTACTCTTTGAGCGAAATGTCACTGGTGCTACTATTCCCTGAGGTATAGATTTCAGTTCTAATATCCACGATTCCTCACCTATCGGTAACGTAATTGGCCCGGAACTAAAATCGCGAGAACTGATCCCAAAAAGAACATACCTACCATAATGTTGCTCAATGTGGTAGTATCCTGAATTCAACTTTATACTTAAGTCTGGGTATGAAGGAGAAGAATGTATAAAAAATTCAGGTAATTCTAAAATATTATGATAGCCAATAACTCGTCTTGCAGCTATTTCCTCCCTACTAGAATATTTGGTCCGGTATCCATCTGTAGGGTCGTGACCAAATCGTAGGGATGGATGGGACCAGAAGGCAAATTCACGTAGACATTGAAAACCAAAGGGAACATCCGTAACTAGCTCAATTTCCTGTAGTACCTTACGAGTTACTTCGATGCGTAAAATTTCTCCAAATTTTCCTGTTAACATAATCTTCCAATTGATAATAGCAAAATCTCCTAAACGGATATTGCGGAAATTCAAGCTTCGCCATCCATCCACAGAAATTTCATGCCCTACACTATGTCGTGAACGGAAAAGATTCTCCGCTGTTTCCGAAATACTTTCGCCTCCATAACCCGGTTCAAACATTTCCTGACAGTAGCTTCCAAGCCCATTGGCATCAGCATGTATACTAATAAAACGGGGATGTGCCGTATCAATTTCCACTCTCCAGTAGCCAGTTTGGAGAACTGCATAATCGTCAGTTAAATCACGAACCACTAAATATCACTCCTTTCTTAATAAACTCGTTAACTCCTATTTTGGCCTAATTTATTTTGTTAAAATTCTTTTTTGTGAAGTCATCTTCTCAATTCTTCAAATTTAAATCTTCATGCTCTTTATTTAAAACCTCGCAGCTTTATACCTTTCATTAGCTGTTCTCTAAAAATTACAAACATAATAAATACTGGTATAGATTCTATTATTGCAACTACCATAATGCCATTATATCCAATTCCTTGCGCCATTAGTCGTTGAGCCTGGGGATCACTGGCCTGGATACGCCAACGTTGCATTTCCCACTGAAATTGATATAGGAGGACCGAAATAGGCCACAACTTATTCGTCCGTAAAGTAATAAGCGGCCATATAAATTGATTCCAGGCACCAGCAAATGCAAAATAACTAATTACAGCAAAGACAGGCTTGGATAAAGGAAGAATTATTCTTCGAAAGATACCAAACTCCGAAGCCCCATCTAATCGAGCTGCATTTATTAGCTCGTTGGGAATTCCGTCAAAATACCCCTTAAATAACAATACACTAAAGGGTGCATACATTAAAGGAAGAATAACTGCCCAATAACTTTCCAAAAAACTATGGCTGGGAAAAGGATAATTAGTAAAAGGAATATTGGGAACTTTTTTAGTAAGAAAAGGAAAGTGTGATATCATTAAATACCTTGGTATTAAGGAAATCGTCCCCGGTACTAACATAGTTCCAATAAAAAACAAGAATAAAATTCTACTCCATCTTGCTGAGAAAAGTTTTGAAAGGCTGTAAGCAACCAGAGAGGTAATACAAACCTGAATTATAACTATACTTCCTGTCATAATAGCACTATTCTTAAAATAAACATAAAAAGGATATTGAACCGGTCCCCATCCTCCATAGGTAAGATAAAACATCATCTTATATATAGCAAATGTAGGAGTTTTTGGCCATAAGCTAGGAGGAAACATAAATACTTCTCTCTCTGGTTTTATAGAAGTAACAAACATCCACCAGACTGGAAATAAATGAAGAAAAATCCCGAGCCATAAAATAGCTGAAATACCTATAAGTAATGCTTTAATCTTTGGTTTATTTCTACCTGTCTTAGGAATTAAAGGCATTTTTATTTCTCCTTTTTTGAATTTTATGTATCAATATTCTCTTTAAAATATTTTCGCTGAATTATTATAATGGCCATAATTACAAAGAAAAACATTACTGCTAATGCTGTACCCCTCCCAAATTTAAGATGTCGAAAAGCTATCTCATAAATATACATTACTACCGTATAACTTGCAAAATTTGGACCTCCGCCGGTCATAACATAAGGCTGCTGAAATACCTGAAGATTCCCAATCACTGCTAAAATAAGCATCATTGCTATAATAGGTCGTAATCTTGGTAAAGTTATATGCCATATTTTCTTAAAAAAACTTGCTCCTTCAAGCTCTGCTGCTTCATAAAAGGACTCTGGGATACTCTGAAGAGAAGCTATATACACTAATCCGGGGGCAAACATAATTAATCCTGGCAAAACCAAGCAAAGTATTACTATCCGAGAATTACCCAGCCAAGTT
>JGI24025J20009_10003565_pt1 | contig 10519 bp, 10 predicted proteins | sample Cruoilmetagenom3_FD_20009 | JGI IMG/M metagenome (IMG submission 20009) | reverse complement strand
TCAAAGTGCGACATTTTGTCGCGCTCTAAACTTGTAACTACATTATATAATTTATGCCATATATAACAGTGGCATAAATTATAAATGGCTCATATTCAACATATCCAACATTCTTATTTATTCTCTCCTTTAGCACTTTTATTAACTGGCCTTTTATCTCCTGCAGTATTTGCAGATGATAACCCTTTAGAAATTATTGAAGTGCATGGGCAGGTACACAATAAGCACTTATCGCTTGGTTCGTCAGAGGCAATGCTTAGTCATTTAGGTGTTGATTTTTCGGCTGCGGGCGGGGTGTCTAACTTACCTATTTTAAATGGTTTAATGGGTGATAGAGTAAAAGTACTGGTTGATGGCGCAGAGGTTACTGCAGCGTGCGCTAATCAGATGAACTCGCCTCTTTCTTACGTATCAGCTAATCAAGTAATGGCTTACAAAGTAGTTGCTGGTGTCTCGCCAGTGAGTGCTGGTGGCGATAACATTGCAGGTGTAATAAGCGTTAACTCAATTTCACCACAATATAGCGAAAGTAGTGAGTTAGCATGGCACTCAGGCTATGTCTCGGCTAAGTACAGCAGTGTTGATAACGGCCAAAAACTAGGTTTGGGAGCACGTTTAGCAAGCGATACTGTGAGCCTTAATTACCAAGGGTCGTTTAGTGATGCCAACAGCTACAAAGATGGAAAGGGTAATGTGGTACTTGATACATTATATCGGGCTCAAAACCACAGACTAACTGGCGCGATACGTGACGATAAACAGCAAGTTGTGATAAAGCTTACGCATCAAAAAATACCGAATCAGGGTTTTGCTAACCAGTATATGGATATGACTGATAACACCAGTTATGGCGCTATTGCCCAATATAAGCGCAGTTTTGAAAACAGCGAGCTAGAAGGGCAAGTTAATTGGCACAGCGTTAAACACGAAATGGTTTTTTTTAGTAAAGAAAAAACCGGCATGATGCCCATGAAAACAGATGCAAAAGACATAAGCACACAGCTTAAATGGCGCCTTACACTTGATCAAAATAGCTCATTACTACTTGGACAAGAATATTATAATTACCGCATTGATGATTGGTGGCCAGCGATTGAAGGCTCAACCATGATGGGGCCAAATGATTATATAAATATTAATAACGGTAAACGTGAGCGTATTGCCTTATTTGCAGAATATGAAAGCCAAATCAATAACAAGCTCTGGTTAAATACGGGTATAAGGGTTGAGCGTGTTAATACACAGGTTGATGAAGTACAAGCCTATAACGATGGCATGATGAATACGGGCAGTATGAGCGCAATGACAACTGCCAATAATGCGCTAGCTGCCAATGATTTTAACAATGCCGATAGAGACAAAACCGACACTTTAGTTGATATAAATGTACTAGCTAATTACCAATTTACACTGTATGACGAGCTACAATTAGGCCTGGCCCGCAAAAACCGAGCCCCTAATTTATATGAACGTTACAGTTGGGGTGTAAGTAATATGGCAAGCACTATGATTGGCTGGTACGGCGACGCTAATGGTTATATTGGTAACCCAAACCTCAAAGCCGAAACCGCCCATACCATCAGTGCAACGTATTCAAAAACAGCAAAAAATGATGCGTGGCGGGTAAGTGCTAATGTGTGGTACACCGATGTAACGGACTACATTGATGCAGATATTGTACGTAGTTTTAATAGTTATGGATTAGCAAATACAACACGTAACATTTTAAGCTTTACTAATGTTGACGCCACACTTTATGGCGCAAAGCTTGATATAAGTAAGTCACTTTATCAATCAACACAGTTTGGCGAATGGGTATTAACAGCAAACATAACGAGCACTCGTGGTAAGCGCCGCGACACTAACCAACCGCTTTATCAAATTAAGCCGTTACATACAGCGCTCTCATTAAGCCAGCAAATAGGATTATTTGAAAATGCGCTGTCGTGGGAGTGGGTAGATACAAAATCACGCGTTGATGTTAACCGCTTAGAAAACCAAACCGTTAGTTACAGCTTAGTTAATATAAGCTCTAAAGCTTCTTTTGATGCGCTTACGCTGGGTATTGAGGTGGTAAACTTATTTGATACGTTTTACCAATTACCCCTAGGCGGGGTAAGTATTGCAGCGCTTAAGCAAGGTAACAGCACGGGGTTTACTCAATTAGCTGGGCAAGGGCGCTCATTTAATATAAGTGCCAGTTACGCATTTTAAACCCATATAAAGCGTTGAGAATAGGTTGCTTGGCGCTTTAGTTTAATCTGATGTTGGCGTAACTTGCTCGGCGTTGGTTGTTTGCTGCGCCTCTAAAGCTAGTTTTTCACGCTCTGCTTTTGATACATACGCCGGTTTATTACTCTTATGCAATTTAGCATTAGCACGTTTATCTTTTTTCTGAAATTTGGTGACAATTTTTTTGCGGCGGTTCATTAGTACTAATACTCTGATTAATTAAGGTCGCGCATTATACAACCAATGCAATGTAAGCCGCTATCTAAATTTAAAGCGCGATTGTTGTAACCCTGCCGCAAAGTGCTATTTAATACTATTGCTTGGCGGTATAATTTAGCTTTAATACCAATTTAATTATTTAAGCGATTTATTATTGCGCATTGGTAGTAATGATTCATACAAAAGGATACGTTTTGAAAAAGTTAGCTTTGCTTTGTAGTGCTTTATTTGCTTTTAGCGCACATGCACAATTACATACAAATATTGATAGTGTTGCCGATTACGCTGTTAATACTTATCAACAATCACAAATTCACACGTTAACTAATTTAGTGGCTTTTCCTACGGTAAATAAAGAGTCGATACCCGCGCCACAAAATCCTGACTTTATTAATTTTAAATCAGTATTAAAAATGAAAGCTGCAGAGCTTGGGTTTGATTACCAAGACCTAGGCTACACCGTGCTTATAGGCATGGGAGAACAAAGCGAAAAGGTTACCGTTGTAACCCACGGAGACGTACAACCTGCCAATGCCAGTAAGTGGAAGCAAAGCCCATTTATTATTGATACCTCAGAGCCTGGAAAATTAGTCGGGCGCGGTACCGAAGACGACAAAGGCGCAATAGCCACCGCACTATACGCCATGAAAGCGATTAAAGATAAAGGCATAGAGCTTAATAACCGCATAGAGCTGATGATTTACCTAGCTGAGGAATCTGACTGGGGCCCGCTTACTGAATTTATGAAAACCTACGAGCAGCCAAAATACGCCGTAACCATTGATGCATCATACCCAGTTGTAGTAGCCGAGAAAGGCTGGAGCTTAATTGCTCCTACTTTTAATGCTACCTCAAAACAAACCGGTATGTATGTGAGTGATTTAGCGGGCGGCGCGTTTAAAAGCCAAATACCAGAAGATGCAAGCTTAGTGCTGCATAACGCAAGCGCTGCAGTTATTAACTCATTAAAAGCGAAAGCTAAAACACTTAGTGACGTTGAGTTTAACTTTGAAGAGCTAGCTGAAGGCTTAAAAATAACTGTAAAAGGGGTGTCTGCGCACTCATCAGAGCCAGAGTCGGGCGTTAATGCTATTGCTCACCTGAGCGAGCTATTTAAAGACGTCGCACTTGAAAATAATAGCGATGGCCAGCTTATAAAATTTGTAAATCAATTAATTGGTTTAGATATTCATGGTAAGCAATTTGGTAATATTGCCTACGAGCATGAATTCATGGGCCCAATGAGCGTTGCCCCTACCGTAATTGAACGCGATGGTAACGCACTAACGTTAGCCATTAACGCGCGCCGCCCAATTGGTAAAGATGAAAACCTACTTAAAGCGCAAATAAACAGCGCGATTAAGGAATGGGAAACTGCAAATAACGTAACGCTTACTAATGTCGAGACCATTATTGGTACACCTATGCTGTTAGATAACGCGCCGCACGCACAAAAGCTGCTTGATATTTTTAAACATTTTACAGGTGACGAACAAGCTGACTTTGTATCAATAGGTGGCGGCACTAACGCAAAGCTATTTGATAATGCAGTCTCGTTTGGCCCTTCAATGCCAGGCAAACGTTATACCGGCCACTCAGAGCATGAATTTATTACGCTTGAGCAATTAGCGCTTAATTTACGTATGTATACCGCAATGATGATAGAGCTAGGTAATATGTAAGTTATAGCTGTTTTAATATAAAAGCCGCCTTATTTAGCTGAAGTGAATCCAGCAAGGCGGCTTTTTTGTATTTACTAAAACTGAGCTACAAAACTGAGATTGTATATATCGTAGTCATCGTTATCGGTGTAATTAGCTGTAAAATAGTAGTTATCGTTAATAAAGTATTTACCTTCAACAACTAAATCTGAGTCGTATAAGCCAACGCCAACTGCAACATGCTTGTTAAAGTAATAATTTGCCAACACATTAAAAATTGAATTATCACCAGCATCGAGATAGTCAGCATTTACAGTAAAGTAGTGTTCATCGTAAAGGTGAGCAAAGTAACGTGATGATAAGTCCCACGACTCTATTTCATCATCCGTCTCAACAGTAAAACCAATGTAGTCGGTGTCATTAATTTGGTGGTTATATTGGGCTTTAAATAAATAAACTGTATCGCCATATTCGTAATCTACCATACGTGCAGATACTTTTAGCGAATCAGCAAATAAGTAACCTATGCCAAGTGAATAGGTATCAGTATCGCCAATATTAGGCAGCTCTATGGTTGCAAAAGCATTACCGTAAAAGCCTTCTCCAAAAATCCCTTTTCTACTATAACCATCTGAATTAAAGTAATTTAAGCCTATATTACTATCTGTATCTAGGTAGCCATAATCATCCCATACTCCCGAGCTTTGTTGCTCTTCAAAGTAATAATGCGTAGATAATCCGTACACATTGTCGCTGTAATAGCGTGAATCAATTTTTGCGTAGTTAATTGTATTAAACCATTGCTTTGATGCTGATTGTTCGGCGTTTACTGACGGTGCACAGCTAAGTGCAAGCAAAGAGAGTGGTATTGAGTAGCGCATAAGTATCCTTTCTTATTAATTAAATAGGTGTATCTAGAAAAGGTATTGTATTAAATACTCTTTAAAATACATTTAAATAATTGTAAGTAACTGTATGTTTGTATAAGTATTTGTAGAGATGCGCTTGAAGGGGCTGCTATAAATTGATGACTAATGTCATATTAACTGATGACAAATGGCACCTTTCAGGCTTAAAACTTAAGGCAATAATAACCTTACATTTTAAGAGGAGAGTAAACATGAATACACCAACATTTTTTGATAATTTAAAACGTTACTTTGTGGCTTTGGTATTTTTGACCGCGATAAACTTAATTACATCGCCAAATAATTTATGGGTAGTTTGGCCTGCTTTAGGGATGGGTATTGCATTGCTAAATGAGTTATTAAATTCAAATAAGTCAAAAAGGGTTAGGGATGAGTGTTAAGCCAAGTAACAGGTTACCTGGCTTAACGCGTAAAACCGTAAGGTTTAAAAATTACGTTTTATGCGGTTGAGTCGAGCGTTGCGTTTAGGGATATTTCGGTATTAAGTAGCTTTGAAATAGGGCAGCTTTTTTTAGTTTGCTCACACAATGCCTGAAATTGCTCGTTAGCAATATCTTTAATACGTGCGTTTACTTCAAGCGCTATATGGGTGACTGCAAAGCCGTCATCAACCTCATCAAGGCTTACGGTGGCTTTAGTATCAATTTTATCGGCTTTAAAACCGGCATCGCCAAGTGCAAGCGAAAGCGCCATACTAAAGCAGGCACTGTGCGCAGCTCCCACTAATTCTTCTGGGTTAGAACCAGGCTCGTCTTCAAAGCGAGTATTAAAACCAAATGGTTGTTTATCAAGTGCGCCGCTTTGTGTAGAAATACTGCCTTTACCTGTTTTAATATCGCCTGACCAGGTTGAGTTTGCCGTTTTTTTAATCGTCATCATCTTCTCCTTGCGTTGCATGTAAGCTTTTCAGGCTGAGTAAGTGCTATTTACATAAAACACCTAAATACAGCCTTAAAAGCCGAGTTATTCATACCATTGCAAAATAGACGCCAGCTCACGCATAGCATAAAGGATTAATACCTTTTAATTTTTATTACGTTTACAGCGCTCTGAGCAGTAAATAACGTTATTCCAATCGCGCTGCCACTTTTTACGCCACGCAAAAGGCTTGTTGCAAACAGGGCACATTTTTTGTGGTAAGTAACTTTTTTTATGTGCCATATTAATTACTTTTTACGGTGTTTTTTTGTGTGCGAGTAAGCCCTACATGCTTTTTTAATATGTTAGGAATTGCACGTTTAACATCGGCGCGCTCGCGGTATTGCCATAAACGTTCGCGTGCTTGTTTAGAGGCTTGAGTTAAATCAAGCATTGGCTCGGGGTAGTCTTCACCAAGTTTAAAGTCGTTAAACAGCGCTTCCATTGGTGTTTGTTGCCAAGGCTCGTGTAAATATTCTATCGGCAGCTTTTCAAGTTCGGGGCACCATTTTTTAATAAAGGCGCCGGTTGGGTCTTGATCTTCAGATTGCTTAATTGGGTTGTAATGCCTAATGGTATTAATACCCGTAACTGAGGCCTGCATTTGTATTTGTGGGTAATGAATGCCAGGTTCAAAGTCTAAAAAGTAATTTGCCAAAGGTAAGCTTGCCTGCTGCCAGCTTATATTTAAATGATGCGTTACAAAGCTAACCAACATAGCGCGCATTCTAAAATTAATATAGCCCGTGGTTTTTAAACAGCGCATACAGGCATCAATAATGGGTATACCCGTTTGGCCTTGAGCCCAGCGCTCAATATCGTGTTGTACGTTGTCATCGTTTCTATAGGGGAACTGATGATACCCCGCATTGAGCGCTTTAAATTCCATCGTACTCTCACTTTCAAACTTTTGCATAAAATGGCAGTGCCAATGCAAACGCGATACAAATGCAGCAAGCGGGCGCTTCCAGCCTTTTTTGCTTGGGTGTTTTGCATGGTATGCATCAATAGCGGTTTGATAAACCTGTTTAAGGCTAATATTACCCCACGCTAAATAAGGCGAAAGCCTAGAGCAATGAATACGGCTTAAGCTGGGGCTAGATATGCCTTTTTGATATCCCTTACCGCGCTCAGCAAAAAAGCTTTGCAATATTGTATGCGCAGTTAAAGGCCCACCTACTTGAAAGTTGTCGTCATTTTGCGTGTAGCTGTCGGGCAATTTAGGTGTTTGGTAGTTATTAAGTGTAATGGTTTTTATGTTTTTCCAATTAGGAATAGCAATAGGAGCCTGCATTGTTTGTTGCCAGCGTGCGTTCCAATTTTTACGGTTTTTTTTGCCACGAATAACGCCGCCCGTTTGTGACTCAAGCCAGTTAACTTTGTTAGCTTTACACCATATAGCAACGGCTTTATCGCGCTCAAAGGTATTGTTTAAGCCAATTTCTTGATGGCTAAATATGTTTGCTATTTGGTATGTTTGATTAAGCGTGTTTAACAGTGTCAGCATGTTTTGGTTAAAAATATACAGCGCTGCTTTATAGCGAGTTAGCTGCTGATTTATTTCGCCTATTGATTGATAAACAAAACGCCAATGGCGCGCATTATAATGTGCATCCTCAAGCATTAGTGGCTCAAAGTTGTATAGCAGTAATGTGGGTAAATCATCACTAAATGCATTTTTAAGTGGTTGATGGTCGCTAAGGCGTAAATCGCGTTTAAACCACACTATGTTTATTTTTTTGCGCATATTTAAAAAAGTGGCTGCAGTTATGAAATACTGTACGCATTAAAGCGCTTTTACGATTTGCAGTACGACGCATAAAGGAAAATTATGTTTTTAGATTTAACGCAATACACGCAGCACAATGTTTACTCGTATTTAGTGGGGGGTATTAGCCCACGGCCTATTGCTTGGGTAAGCACACTTAGTAAGGAGGGGGTTGCTAATATTGCCCCGTACTCTTTTTTTACAGTGGCCAGCTGTAACCCGCCAGTGCTGAGCGTGACCCAAGTAAACCCACGCGACAAAGCCAATAAAGACACGCTTTTAAACCTTCAAGCCACTAACAACTGCGTGGTTAATATTGTAAGTGAAGAGCTAGTAAAAAAAATGAATCAAAGCTGCGCTAATTATCCACATAATGTGAGTGAATTTGAGGCAGCAAATATTGAAACAATCGCCAGTACACACGTAACATCCCCAGGCGCCGCAGCGGCTAAAGTAAGATACGAGTGCACCTTAAGAGACGTTATTCAGATAAGCGACGAACCCGGTGGCGGCAAAGTTATGCTACTCAACGTGGTGGGAATTTATATTGACGATAACGTGTTAGTAAATGGCTATATAGATCCCACGCGTTTAAACAGCATAGGTAAAATGGGTGGAGACTACTTTAGCTCTACTAAAGATAAATTTGTACTAAAGCGGCCACAATTGTAAAATAACAGATTAACTTTATACACTTACTGTTAACTCATTAAGCGTTACTTATAAAAACAAATGGATATTGAATGTCTAAACTTTACCTCACTTTAGTATTTGCCCTACTTAGTTTTAGCTGCCTATCAGCCTCTGATAAAAAGCTACCCATAGAAGCGTTTGCAGGCTTAAAAAGCATAAGCCAAGTTAAGCTCTCACCAGATGGAAATAACATTGCGTATGTTAGAAACCTTGATGGCGATTTAGTTTTAATGGTGCAAAGCCTTACAACAGGCAAGGGCAAGCCGATTATTAAATCTGATAACCACACTGTATTTTTTGACTGGTTTAGTTGGGCAAATAATGATGTTTTGTTATTGGGCGCACGATACATTAAATATCAATTTGGTGGGGTTAAGTATGCGTCTACATTAATGTATTCGTATAATCTAAGTGATGATAAAGGAATAAAACTGGCGTTTAGAGCAAACAACACGCGTGATGAAAAGCAGCCTCAGTTTTCTGACCGAATTATTAGCTTTTTACCGGAGCAAGAAAATAAAATACTCGTGCAGGGCGACTTTAAAATTGCCAATACCCCTGCGGTGTATGAACTTGACCTAACTACCTTACGCAAAAAACAAATACAACGTGCTCGTGCAGATGTAACCAGTTGGTTTGCTGATAGACAAGGCAAGGTTCGTATTGCTAAAAAAATGGATGAAACACAATTTACTTACGAGCTGTACAACGAGCAAAATGAGTCGTGGCAAACACTATTTAGCTACGAAGTATTTAGTGAGCAAAGCATTTCGATACTTGGCTTTGATAAAGACCCTAACTTTTTATACATCACTGCGCTACATGAAGGGCGTGATGCATTATTTAAGCTTAATCTATCAACTAACAAACGTGAGCTCATTTTTAGCGACGACAAGTATGATGTAGATGGCGATATTTTTTACTCCCGTAAAACTGGCGAAGTGGCAGGCTTTACGCATTCGCATTTAGAAGATGGTATTGCGTATTGGGATGAAGACTTAGACAAGCTACATCGCTCTTTACGAGCATCACTACCTAAAGATTCATTTGAAATGGATATTGTTAGCACCAGCGACGATCAGCAAAAATATGTACTTTATGTCAGCTCAGATAAAACATCAGGCGCCTACATGTTAGGTGACAGAAAGCGAGGTGATTTAACATTTTTTGCAGACGTTTACCCACACATTAACGAAAGCGTATACGCCGGTAAAGAGCACATCAGCTATAAAGCACGTGACGGGCTTATTATAGAAGGCTACTTAACGCTGCCTGTTGGCTATGAGAAAGGCGATAAGTTACCCACTATTATATTTCCACATGGTGGGCCTATGGCGCGAGACTATGCAGGCTTTGACTATTGGACTGCGCTACTGGCATATAATGGTTATGCCGTGTTACAGCCTAACTTTCGTGGCTCAAGCGGTTATGGTTATGACTTTTTAATGCAGTCGATCCAAGGTTTTGGTTTAGCAATGCAAGATGACTTACAAGATGGAGCTAACTGGTTAATAGACCAAGGGATTGCTCAGGCTGATAAAATTTGTATTGGTGGCGCAAGTTACGGTGGATATGCCGCCTTAATGGCTGTTATTAAACACCCTGAAACATTTAAATGTGCGGCAAGTTTTGCAGGGGTAACTGACCTTGAGCATATTGTGAGTAAAGCCCGACACTTTACAAACAAAGACATAGTACGAAAACAGTTTGGAACAAATAGTGATAAGTTAGAGGCCAATTCGCCGGTTAATTTTGCTAAATCAATCAACAAACCTGTTTTACTTGTGCATGGTAGCGATGACAGTGTTGTCCCTATTTACCATAGTAGAGAAATGGAAGATGAACTAGATGACGAAGATAAAGATGTTACTTACATTGAGCTAGAAGATGGCGACCATTACTTGTCTTATCAGCCGCATAGAATTAAAACGTTACAAGCGCTTCTCGATTTTTTTGATAAGCATTTAAAAAACGATTAATAACAAAGGCGACTTAGGTCTAATGCCAGTCAGTTAAGCTGACTGGTATTTTTCTTTTTGGTGGGGTATTTACTTGGTTTGGGTTTGACCCTTCGAGGGTAAAATCTATCTTCCCGCCTC
>JGI24025J20009_10003564_pt1 | contig 10519 bp, 6 predicted proteins | sample Cruoilmetagenom3_FD_20009 | JGI IMG/M metagenome (IMG submission 20009) | reverse complement strand
AGCCTTGGCCAGTCGCTCACCTTGCGCGGTGAAGCGCGTCGATTGACCTTCGTCACTGCCCACACAAAAAAGGGGAAAGTGCTGGCGATGGACTGGAAAGCCCTGTCCGATCCGCAGGCCACCCTTGCAATCTACATGGGCAAATCCTCCGCGAAGGAAATTGCAAGCGGGCTCATGTCAGCAGGAATGCCGGGAAACACGCCGGTTGCGCTGGTAGAAAACGCTAGCCTGCCCGAACAAACCATTTTTCGTACCAGCCTTGGCCTCCTGCCAATCGCCGCGCGGACTGCGTTGGGCGCGGGACCAGCGCTCATGCTGATTGGCGGTGCGATGGAAAAGAGCAATTCGATTGTCAATTGCGGGGTTGAGGAAAAGGCGACCAGTGGATGTGCTTTTCAGCACCGCGTCTAAGAGGCAGCAACGGTTTTGCTACGGGCAAGTGCGAGGTCAGCAAGCTCCCCCTTCCCGGCTGTTCTTCAAGTTATGGGGCGCTGCCAATCTAACGCCAACTTGCCTCCGTTTGGCACCCGAACTGCGTTTCAAGCCATAATGTTCTGGCGCTCATCCTGCTGATCCGTTGCCGCTTAATATCAGCCAAAAACATGGCCCAAACCTGTACTACCCGAACCTCTCCGTCTTATTGAAAATGTCAATCGCACGCCTGAGAAGCGGGTCGATTTAATCTGACAAGACCCGCAGAATGCTAATTCGCTTTGACCAGGCCAAGTTCAGCGTGAGTTTCAGCCGCACGCAACACCCGCAATGTGTTTCCGGACCAAATTTTTTCCAAATCCTGTATACTATAGTCTGCCTTTAGAAGAGCTTCTGTGATTTTGGGAAGCGCCGCGACATCCTCCATACCGACAACACCGCCGCCGCCATCCCAGTCCAGACCGATGCCGACATGGTCTGGTCCGACAACCTTTAATGCGTGGAGCAAATGAGCCATAAAATCCTCAAAATCCGGCACATCCTCGGCTGGATGAAGGCGGTCAATTTCGTTCCATTTATCAAGAAATACTTTGTAGCTTTCGCGTGTCATTTTTCCGTCGCCGCGACTGCCAAATAATGCGCCCAGCGCCTTCATCCTTTCGGGATTTTTTTTGGTTTCGCGCAAATAGCTGCCGAAAGAATTGATCTGAATAACTCCACCCTTTGCTGCCAGCGCCCGTAAACGATCATCATCCACATTGCGCGGATGGTCATAAATCGCCTTACAGCCCGAATGCGACAGGATGATCGGACTGGTTGAAAGTTCGAGCATGTCATCAAGCACAGCATCGGAACTGTGCGAAGCGTCAGGAACAATTCCCAGCCGGTTCATTTCTACGAGCAGATCTTTCCCTAGCGGGCTCAGCCCCCCCCATTGCTCCCCCTTCGGATCGGTGGAGCTGTCAGCAAACTGATTATTGGCGAAATGGGCGAACCCGACCAGCCTTACGCCCATGTCATGAAACAAGGTTATCAAGCTAACATCTTCGCCCAGCGGATAGGCATTTTCGATACTCATATACACGATCCGCTTGCCATTGGCGGCAATGGCGGCTGCATCGGCTGTTTGCGTGGCAAGGGCGAAATGGGCAGGATCAGCGGCAACCATTTCACGAATGCTCAGGCCGCGCATAATCGCGAAATCCCGCGCTTTTTGATAATGCGCTGTGTCCAGCGGTCCTTGCGGCGTATAAATCGCCCAAAAGCCACCATCCAGCCCGCCTTTTTCCATACGCGGCAGGTCAACCTGGCTGTGATCGCGATGGACATCATGTTCATCAGCGATTTCCCAGTCCGGCCTGTCTAGTGATGCGGGCGTATCAAGATGCGCATCAAGAGTAATCAGGCCTTCATGGAGCGCCCTGGTTTCCGGGGGCATCTCAGCCCCCGGCGCTGCTTCTGCAGCCTGCGTTGTAAATATGGCCAGTACAGCGCAGATGGCCAGGTCATATCTCATAGGATTAAAACTCCACGCTAACAGTACCCTGTACCGTTCGCGGCGCCAGCGGACGATACACCGCAAAATTGGTGCCGATAGGTAGGACAAAAGACAGCACGTCTTTGTCAAAGATATTGTCGACATTCAGCCGAAACCGTAACCCTTTGAGCGGCCCAAGCGAAAAGCTGTCACCAACATCAACATAGCCGGAAAAGACGACATAATCGTCAGTTTTCAAGGCATCGGTATTTTGCAGATCAGCAAAGCGGCTGCTGGTATATTTGCCGGAGACATTGGCAATCAACCATGGTGCGGGTTCAACCGTGACCCCGCCCGAGACAATCCATTTTGCACTGTCGGGTAGATAGTTTCCGTCCAAACTGACCGTTGGCAGATCATCCTGGAACTTCGCGATGTTGTAGGTGACGTTGGCGTTAAAATAGGCCAGCCCGTTCAGGAAATACGGACGATAGGACCCCGTGAATTCTGCACCATAAGCGTCAACCCCGCCAACATTCTGGTAAAAGCTTTCGGTTCGCCCGCCTGACCCTGGCAGGACACCTGAGATCGACTGAATCCGGTTATCAAAGCTGGTATAATAGGCTGCAAGCGCACCGAAAAATTCCGGCTGGTTGGTGCGGATACCCAGCTCGTAATTTTTGGCTGTCTCCGCTTCAGGTGCCGGAACTGCCGGGATGGTTGCCACCGAGTAAATGTTATCCAATCCTTTGGGCAACGCCATTGTTTCAGCATAGGACGCAAAAATCTGGGTTCGTCCGTCGATTTTGTAGAGAAGGCCCGCGGTTGGTAGAAACATATCCTTATAATGGGCTGTGTTAAACTGCGGCCCATAGCCGGGCACACCAACGCCGTCCTCCACCAGGTAAAAGTCGTTATAATCGCGAAAACCGCTCTGCGAATAATCGAGGATCAACGCCTTAATCCCGAGATCGACCACCAGGTTGTCGTCCAATAAAGAGATCGTATCGCGCAGGAACAGCTGGGTTGTATCGCGTTGTGAATCATAATCGCGGCGGAAATAGGATATCTCGTCGAGCAGCGGTTCCCCTGCAGGGTTGCCCCCGGTGAGGTTGGTACGCCGCTGACCGCGGTGATATTTGTCAAGCTCGGCCCAGAGGCCCGCCTGGATGCTATGCGCGCCAAATTCGGCGGTGAATTTGGTGACGATGCCATAGCGATCACCGCCTACGGTCGATAGACCGTAAGCAACGCCCTTGGGTGCGGTGACAGGCAATCCAGCCTCTAGCTGACGGTCATAGCGCGATCGAACGCTGTCATAACTTTCAGGTGAAACGCCATAGCCGCTCTTGTCTTCCCAATAGAGCGTTGTCTCTGCAGAAAAATTGTAAGCAATGCCTGCATGGACCGTCAGGCCGAAAAGCTGATCTTTGCGCGCATTGATCGCCAGACGATAGGTTCTGGCATATGCAGGGTTTGAATAATCAATCCCCTGGGTGGTCGGCATAAAGCCGGGCGTTGTCGGATCAGGAAGTTCATAATAGCCGATGTCACGGCCGGTATTGCCTTCAAGATCGGGTGTGGTTGATTCATATTGGCCTAGTGTCAGGAACGGCGAATCATAGTCGAAGAAGTCATTTCTGACATATTTAAACCGCGCCCAGCTATCGCCGCCGAGATCAGCATGGATCTGCCCTTCCCAATGCTCTCGGTCGACCGATCCGGCACCGCGCCACAAATCACTGTCAAGCTTCGTGCGGCTGACATAGGCCTTAAACGGACCGACTTCTCCTGTGTTGAAGCGAACGAAGGTCCGTTTAAGGTCATCCTCGCCAAATGTCTGCGACACAAACAGGCCGAGTTCATCCTCCGGCTCGATAGACAAATATTGGACAATCGGACCAAGCGACGAATAGCTAGGCAGACTGACGCCGCCCGCGCCCGGCGAAGCTTCGACAGCAGCAAGGTTTTCATTGTCGACATATCGAAAGACGGGGCTGCCACCAAAGGCGTCGGAGCGGCCGGTTGGAATGCCATCAACGACGAAGCCGACCTGGTCGAGATTGAAGGCCCGAGCCTGCACACTATTGCCAAATTCATAAAGACCCAATGCGCCGTCTGTCTGGACGTTGAAACCCGGAAGGGCTTCCAGCATTTTCAACCCCGAAACCCCTGATGGCGCAGACAAAAGCGCCTCGCGGGTGACAGCAACAGTATTGGTGACTTCATCCGTACCGATTGATTGATCGGCCTTGGAAACACGGCGTCCCGTAACAACTATTCCGACGATGTCCTCTTCAGCGGCCTGCGTTTCGGCTTCTTGTGCATGAAGCGGCGTAGCACCAACAGCTAGAAACATGCCTAAAGCGGCCCCGCTCGCGCTTAAGGCTGTGGTAGAACGGAAAGATGCAATCGTAGAGTATGACATGGAAAAGGCCCCTGTTTTTAACGACCGTATTCGGCCTGGAAATGTTTTTTGGACTTGGCGCGGAGTTTACCCGCCCCAACCTCTCCCAATTGCGTGGCTTATTTTTTTTATTTGCCAAATAATTGAATTAAAGCAGTGTTATAGCGCTCTACATCCTCCACCTTTCCGGTGCTGACGCGCGACCAGTTCTGCCACTGCTTGCCATATGAACCCCGGATCATGATGTCGCGCTGCGCCATTTGTGCCTGCAGGGCGTCCGCATCGGGAACCTTGACGTAAAGGAAATTGGTCTGGGATGGTAAAACCTCCATTCCCAGTCCGTTGAGTGTATCCATTATACTGCTGCGCGCTTCGACGATCCGGTTTTTCGAATAGCGGGTGAAACCGGTATCATTAAGCGAAGCAATGGCTGCGGCCAGGCCAGACATATTACCGCCAAAGCTCATCAAATAGCTGCGAATTTTCGCTGCATTCTCGGGCGAGGTAATCGCATAGCCAACGCGCATTCCCGCCATGCCGTATATTTTCGAGAAGGTACGGCAGACGATGATGTCATGCCCTTCCTTCACCAAATCTACGACCGAACTATATTCAGGCTTGTCAGTCAGCTCATTATAGGCCTCGTCGATCAGAATGGTCGCATCGCCAGAAGATTTTCGGATAAACCCGCGCAAATCATCACCATCCAGAACCATACCGGTCGGGTTGTTGGGATTGCAGATATGGACCAATCCGATTTCCGGACTAAGGGCCGCCGTCATGGCATCCAGATCGATTCCCATGTCATCGGCGAGCGGCACACGGACGACATTGGCGCCCTTCTGCGCTCCATAATTAACGGTCGTGTCCCAGAAAAGTTCGGGACATAATATCGCACCTTTATCGGCCCAAGCCAGCGCGACAGAGCACAGCACCTCGGTAGAACCTGAGCTTACAACAACATTCTCAGTTCCCACGCCATGACGTTCGGCAATCATCTCGGTTAATGTTTTCAGACCAACATCGGCATAATAACATCCCTTGGATGCCGTATCATAGATTGCCTTGATGGCGCTGGGCGCGGGGCCATAAGGATTTTCGTTCCTTGACAGTAACGCTATTCCTGGAGCGGGACCAAATAACGGCTTTTTAGCTTCGGCCACTTTCGCAATAGCAGCACTGTCGCTCATCATAAGCGCCGCGCCAACGCTGGCTGCGCCCAATAGTGATCGTCTGTCTAATTCCATGGTCATGATTTGGATACTCCATTTAAATAGGCGGTTGCAGGGAAAGAGCATTCCGGATCATCAAAATGCCTACGAATATCAGGTAGATGCCAAAAACGCGCTTCAATATGGCCTGATCTAATCGGTGCGCGACCGCCACGCCCAGCGGCGCGGTTATGATCGAGGTTGAGGTTATCGCGATAGCCGCCGGAATATTGACATATCCCAACGATCCGAATGGCAATCCGGGCTGCCCCCAACCAATGATCATGAAACCGATCATACCCGGGATAGCGATAACGCAGCCAAAGCCCGCCGCCGTCGCAATGGCGTTGTGAATAGTGCGTCCACATAAGGTCATCACGATGGTGACAATCGTCCCACCACCGATCCCTAACATTGCGGAAAATGCCCCGACCGATCCCGCGATCGCAACCCGTAATCCGCCTCTTGGCATTTGGTCGCCAACCGTTTTTCCGGATAGGAAAGGAAACAGAAAGTGAACCGCCATAATGATGACTCCGACCCCGAAAACAAAGGCCAGAACTGTGCCGGGAATGCGGGCGGCAATCATGATCCCGATGCCAACACCCATGACAATCCACGGGCTCCAGACTTTGATCGTTTGAAAGTCAACCGCCCCCCGGCGGGCATGGGCGAGGACAGAACGCAATGATGTGATGATGATGGTAGCAAGCGATGTGGCGATTGCGACATGCGCCACTTCAGACGCGTCTCCACCCAGTAACGGCAGAGTGGTAATCAGCACAGGGACGACAACAAAGCCGCCGCCTATTCCAAATAAACCTGCAGCAAATCCTGCGAGCAAGCCCGCGGTCAACAAAGCGATGATAGGCCAGACGTAGCCGATAGTACCGCCCACCCTATAAAGTCCGCAATCTTTGTGGCTTTAGGGTAATCTCGGTGCATTCACCGACAAGGGAATTTCTGCTCATTTAAGATCCTCTTGATTTAAGGGGATCCTCTCCACGGCATCGATTTCTTAGTTCCTGCACTTAACCCGACAATTTGTTAATGCAACAGCAAATTTAGGTTTCGACGGCAAAGGGCATCCACAGTTTGACTGAGGCCGACGCGCGCCCCTGCTTTCCCTCAGCCGAGATTAGATCCGAGCCGCATCGTTGCGCAAGAGCGCGGTTGAAGCAATCGGCTGTGTAGCGGAGCCCATCGGGCATAGTAGCGAAACTGGCCATCAAGAGAGAAAGTTTTGCTGCAGTGCAAAAAAACTATTGCCACGCCGCCTAACATTTGACACATCTTGTTTCCACAGAGCAGTTTTTGAAATGAAACTGCATCGATTACCGCGATTGCGCAATCACATTGCGATGCGGTATCAAGGGTCACACGGCGGCGGCTGAATACAGCCCGTCGGGAGAGACATGGGGAGAGGAGACATACCACAATCAGGGAGTCTTCCATGTATTATCGTCGTACCGTTTCCGTGCTCGCCTTGGCCAGCGGAATATTCACACCCACTATAGCCTTCGCCCAGGCTGTCGACATAGACGATTCGATCCAGCCAGCGGAGGCAATCGTAGTTACCGGGTCCAGGGGGTTGGAACGCACAGTTATCGATTCCCCTGTGCCCGTTGATGTTTTTTCCGAAGAAGCCATTACCTCAGTTTCTTTCACCGATACCAACGATGTCCTGAAGACACTCGTCCCGTCATACTCGCTATCCCGCCAGCCGATCTCTGACGGTTCGAGCTTTGTCCGGCCCGCTTCGATGCGCGGTCTGCCAACCGACAAGACTCTGGTGTTGGTCAATTCCAAACGCCGCCATCGCGCCGCATTGGTGACGATTGGCGGATCGGGCACACAAGGTCCCGATATCGCCACGATTCCCACCATCAGCCTCGCCTCGGTGGAGGTGCTGCGTGACGGCGCGGCCGCGCAATACGGGTCCGACGCCATCGCGGGTGTCATCAACTTCCTTCTCAAGGACGATCCGCATGGCATCGCTCTCGAAGCGGAGATCGGCGAATTCTATGAAGGCGACGGCTTCGAATACAAATTTGCCGGCAACATCGGTCTACCTCTGGGGGACATGGGCTTCATCAACTTGTCGGCCGAATATTCAGATGCGGATCCAACCAACCGGGCACAACAATATTGCGAAGGCTTCTTTTGCGTAACCGAATATGCGGCGCTGCCTGGCAATGAGGATTATGCCACCGCGGTTGAAGGAATTGATACGATCCAGCCTTGGGGCCGTCCTAGCCAAGAGGCAGTGCGTACCTTCGTCAACGCGGGCTATGAATTTTCCGAGGCTGCGGAAGTCTACGCCTTCGGCAATTACTCGTGGAGTACTTCCACCAGCAATTTCTTCTATCGCTATCCCGGCAACGGCACGATTGAGGATCTGCGTCTGGCTGACGGTTCGACCTATAATCCTATCGAACGTTTTCCCGGAGGCTTCACGCCACTGTTCAGCGGAGATGTCGAAGATTATTCCGCTCTGGGCGGCATCCGCGGCGATATTTCCAGCGCGTTCTCTTACGATCTTTCGCTGCGCTATGGCCGCAACGAAATCTCCTATCTCCTGGAGAATACGATCAATCCCTCCCTTGGGCCGGATTCACCAACCAATTTCAAACCAGGTGATCTGATCAATGATGAGCTGCAGTTCCAGGCCGATTTCATAATTGCCCACGATGTCGGCATGGCCAGCGATCTCGCCGTGGCCTTCGGCGGAACGTACTTCGAGGAAGGCTATGAGATAGTCGAGGGTGAACTCGCCTCTTACCAAGCAGGGCCGTTCGGCTCGCCCGATCCGTTCGATTTCTGCAACGCCGACGGAACGCCCACGCTTGCTGGCTCGGCCTTGCAGTCCTCTGCGGGGCTTAATTGCGCCGATCCGGGAGATCCGGCCTATCAGGTGGTGGGGGTAGGCTCTAACGGCTTTCCCGGATTTTCACCCGAATTTTCGGGTACTTATAATCGCGATAGCTACAGCTTTTACAGCAATATAAGTGCCGATGTGACCGACAGCCTGTTCCTTGAAGGTGCCCTGCGGTTCGAGAATTATTCGGATTTCGATTCGCAGCTTATCTACAAGGTGGCCGGTCGGTTCGAGATTGTTGACGGGCTGGGTATCCGCGCCTCGCACGGCACAGGGTTTCGCGCGCCCACACCGGGGCAACAGGGCACCACCAATGTTTCCACGCGAATACCCAACGGGTTCCCCGTTGCCACTGGCCTGTTTCCTGCCAGCAGCGCGATCGCTGCAGCGCTGGGCGCCGTGCCGCTGGAACCGGAAACGTCGACCAACTGGACTGCAGGCTTCAACGGCGCTCTCGGCAATTTCAAGTTCTCGATCGACTATTACCGTATCGAACTGGAAGATCGATTGCAGGCACGTTCGACCATCACCGTTGTCGATGATTGCATTCCCGCGACGCCTGAAATCGATTCAGAATGCGCCGGCTTTCGTGGAAGGATGATCGACGCCGGGGTTGCCGGGGCCGAATCCATCGGCGGCGTGTTCTATTTCCAGAACCTGTTCGACACCGTGACCCAAGGCGTCGACATCGTGCTGTCTTACGACCAGACATGGAGCGGGGGCACCAGCGGGCTCGTAGCAGCGATCAATTACAATGAGACCGAGTTTGACGGCGACGTACCCGCCCAGTTCAATGCCGAGGACCAGTATGATTTCCTCAATGCGGAACCGAACTGGCGCGCGGTCTTTACAGCAACCCACGAGGCCGGACCGTTCAATTTTCTCACCCGCGCCAATTATTACGGGCCATATTCTAACGCCGATGGTGCGGGCGGACCGTTGATTTTCCAGGATTTCGGCTCCGAAGTCCTGATCGACTTGGAAGTCAGCTACACCTGGCGCGACACGCTGACCTTATCGATCGGTGCCCGCAACGTCTTCGACAATTATCCGGAGCCGGGCGAATTCGAGGTTTGCTGTGGCCGGGTCTATCGTTCCGACTCGATCGTCGACTGGCAGGGCGGCTACTATTACGCTCGTTTGCGCGCCAATTTCTGATCCTTGGGTGCCGCCGGTCGGATGGCAACTCGTCTCCGCCCGGCGCAACTTGGGCATGATCCTGCTGAACTTATGCCGCAAGGATTTGCCACTCTGCCAATGCGGCAGAGCGGCGAGCCTTGAATGTTTCTCTGTCGACGAGGTGGCGTTCGGAATCGAAATGGTTGTGAAAGGAGGCATGGACGGAAGCGAATTTCTGCAGCGACTGCATCTGTCGAAATCGCAGCATAGCTCGTTCTCGTCGTCGGAATGGTAAGTGCGAGTTCTCCGCCCGATTGTTGAGCCAACGGCCTATCTCTCGACGTTTTAGATTGCAAAGCTCTCGTATCGCCGCAGGATATGATTTCAGCCCGTCGGTGACGATCGTTTCGGCCTTTCCATGGCGCTTCAATACCTTCTTCATGAACGCCAAGGCCGCGGATTTGTCACGCTTCTTCGTGACGTAGCTTTCCAGGACTTCGCCTTCGTGATTAACGGCGCGCTACAGATAGACCATCTCGCCGTTGAGCTTCACCTACATTTCGTCGAGGTGCCATTTCCAATGTCGAAACCCGCGCATTCGGCTTACCCGCTGCCGACGAATATCTGCAGCAAACATCGGAACGAACCTGTTCCACCAGAACCGCACCGTTTCGTGGCACACGTCGATGCCCCTCTCGAACAGCAGGTCTTCGACATTCCGCAGGCTCAGAGGAAAGCGGATATACATCATCACTACGAGGCGGATGACCTCCGGTGACGAGTTGAAATACCGAAACGGATTCTTAAGCTTGTTCATGAGTACCGGCTAGCAAGCAAGCCAACCGGCTGCCATCCTTTTGACAGTGCCCCAAATTGTAATATCGGGCCAATGGAGTGGCCTTCACTGTAAATTCGTTGCCTCGCCCAAGGAGTTAACGGCACTCAATAATATGTGACCTCGTATGTTTGCGCTATTGCATCTTCGCAGTAGGCTA
>JGI24025J20009_10003563_pt1 | contig 10524 bp, 12 predicted proteins | sample Cruoilmetagenom3_FD_20009 | JGI IMG/M metagenome (IMG submission 20009) | reverse complement strand
CCCGCCGTAATGTAAAAGGTCCATGACTGTGGAAGGAGTCGGACTTTTAAGTTCCGCAACGGTTATCGGAAAAAGACGATAGAAATAATAGCGTCCCTGAAGGGAATCTCCCCCTCTTCTGTAATAGTCCAGCCTGGCGCTACCAGTAACCAGAATCTGAAGCTCATCGCCCCGCTTGTCAAAAAGCCCCTTTACAACCTGACGCCAGCGTTTGTATTTATGGATCTCATCCAGCACAAGATAGCCAGGGCCGGTTGGGAACCTTTCTTTTAAAATGTTTTCTCTGTCCTTTGAATCATCCCAATTCAGATAACGCCTTTTCCAGTCGGCGCCGGAAAGTCCACATAGGTGTTTAGCCAGAGTCGTTTTGCCGGTCTGTCTGGGTCCGCCGACAAATACCATCTTTCTGGTTAAATCCTTCACCACGAAGGGTTCAATATATCGTTCTAAATATTCAGTCATTTTTACCTATATCTCAAAAAACTCATGAGTTTTTTCTGATAAAGGCTAAATTATACTTTTTCATTAAATGCATCAAGCGATTTCCGAAATAATCATTATTCAAGTCCCCGTTTTCCTGCGTGCATTAAGCAAAATGGCGTAAGAATTTGCAAAAGAGAATGATGTTAAACTATATAGCAAGTGAACATAGCACACACTGTGATATATTTACCTTGAATTTACTTCATATTTATGTCATTATTTCCATGTAATGACTCTAGTAAAGCGAGATATTCTTGACCGGATAATAGCATGGCTGGATGAGCCGCAAATCATCTTCATCAAAGGGGCCAGGCGGTCCGGAAAAACCACACTTCTATAGAAGTCAAGTTTCGCAAGGGAGTCAACAAAATCCCACGTGCCATGCAAAATTTCGTTAAAAACTACGGATCGCAAGTAGAACAGCAAATCATTATTACTCAGGACATTCTGGCCCGGAACGGAGATGTCTTTTTTATCCCTGCTCCACTCTTTCCTTTTGTAGATTTTTGGAAATAAATGCCCGGCATTGATAGACCTGGTAGAGAGTCCGGCATCTTGAAACCCAGGGACATGCAGATCGATATCAACCGCCTTAAGAGAAGTCAGATCTATTCCGAGGAATTGGGCATCAACCTGTGGGAAAACGACGACAGGGAAATCTTCAAGTGGTTTTTGGCAAGCCTGCTTTTCGGGGCTCGGATATCGAAGAACATTGCCAAGAAAACCTATAAGACCTTTGAGAGATATCACCTGCTGGAGCCCAAAACCATATTAGAGAGCGGCTGGGATTTCCTGGTAAGTCCGATAATGCGGGAGGGCGGATACGTCCGTTATGACGGGAAGACCTCTACCAAGGTACTGAGAAACTGCCATGCGATCATAGTGAATTATCATGGGAGCCTGAAAAATCTGCACAAAGAGGCACAAAATAGCAGAGACCTTGAAAGCAAATTAACAGGCCTTTATGGCGTAGGTCCTGTAACTGCCAATATATTTCTCAGGGAATTAAGGACGGTCTGGGAAAAATGCGACCCAGATCCCTTGCCAGTGGTACTGGAAATGGCTGAAAGATTTAAAATCGACCTGGGCCAATACGACAGGAAAAGCGAGGATTTTATACGAATTGAGGCAGGCTTGATAAGGTTAAAAAAGCAGAAAAACAAAGTCCCTGTAATCCCCTAATTCAGACGCCAAACGGGCTTAGACAAGTATGAAGCCTTCGAGCTCAGATATAGCCAGATCTCTTGCCTCGGCGACAGATTCGTCAGGGGATAGATATTTTGTCATAGGGACCCATCTCCGGATAACCAACCCCCCATCTCCTTTTACGACGACGATGTCATCGTAACCTGTTTTTTCAAGATTTCTTTGTAATTTTTCAATAAGTCTGGGTAACAGTCACTGGATTCCCGCCTTCGCGGGAATGACAGGCACTTAGACCGAATCGTCATTCCCGCGAAGGCGGGAATCCAGTGGATAGTCGCAAAATATGATTTGCCTGGACTTATTGAGAAGTTACATTTCTTTTTGCAAATTCAAAGGTCAGCGGATCTATCTCAATGGCTACAACCAGACCATCTGTTCCGACGATTTCTCGCACAATAGCTGCCCCATAGCCAGACCCCAGACCGACCTCAAGAAACATATGACCTTCATCCAGACCCAGGGGCTCATAAAACAGCGCATAGCTGTGAGGGCATGATATAGTCGCCTCCTCGCCTGGAAGGGACAGAGGAACTTTTCGTTGTCCTGGGTCTCTCCGGTACCAATGACCACCATTGTCAAGGCATCGTCATCCAAAATGACATTGAAACCCCTTTCCCTTGAGATGAGCCGGTCCACAGCAGGCGATGTCATACATTAGCCAATCCCCAAATCCATGGACACGTCTTAATCTATCTTTTAACACCATCATGTTGTTGTTTACTCAACTGGTATTCCAGGCAGCACTGAACTATATAGCCGATCTTCTATTGACTCTGGCTCATTCCGTTTTTAAGATTGGGTATAAACTGTTTTTCGATACATGTTCAGTCAAACCAAAAATCGTATTGAACAGGCAATGAGGAGAGTACAGACATGAAGAGGGATGAATTCGTCAAAAAGGTCCAGGGAAAGGCACAATTATCCAACAGAGATGAGGCCATTTGGGTTAGCGACACGATCTTAAAGACACTTTCCGAGCGGCTTACAGAAAAAGAGGCGTTTGACGTGGCTTCTCAGCTCCCCCAGGAGCTTAAAGGTCTCATTGGAGGCGCCAAGGAAAAGATAATCAAGATGGATTCCCAGGAATTTGTTAGACGAGTCGCCGAGTTACTGGAAATTACACCGGAAGAGGCAGAGCGATATATAAAGGCGACTTTTTCAGTCCTCAAATCTGCCATCTCTCCAGGTGAGATAAAAGATGTCCTTGCCCAATTGCCCGAAGATCTCGCCGGCATGTTGGCACAAGCCTGACATCTTGAGTGATCATCCCTTGTCATCTGATGATTATGCAGCGACTGCGATCTCGGGATAGAGGTTAACTTATTGCACTCGGAGTGATATAGGGAACCGGACAGATTTTCTGCAACGTTTGGTAGCAGGACCCGCAAGGTGTCCAGGGCACGCAGGTTATTTTGTCAATTGGCAGTTGGGAAGATGGGTTACCCTGGAGCGGAAGTTGCGCGTTTTCTTGGAGTTACTACTTCTGCAGTGGTACGGGCTGCTAAGACTGAAGAACTCAAAGAGGTTCATAAGTATCTGTAAGTTCATTCAGACACGTCCCCTTGTTCTTATCTGATAACTCTTCTGCCAGTTTGTAAACATCCAACTCGTAAACTCGTTTCATCTCTCTCCAATTTCTAATTGCCAGTTTCAAGCCGTTCATCTCTCCCAAATTTCTACTTTCCAATTTCAAGTTTCAAGCCGTGAACGGCTACGAATTCCATTATTATGAAGCGTGCTAAATGGTCCTGAGGTAACCAGTCATCAACAGAAGTAGTAGAAGATAAGGTTATTTTAGACTATAGTTGCAAGAATTGTAATTCATAGAACTCACCACCAACACTATCTAATTGATTTTATAGATATTTTGCTAAACAACCAGCTGATATGCAACTAATGTTTGCAGGACAGCCTCCAAGGAGGAATCTTCTATGACCAAGAAGCAGTGGGATAGTTCACCTGAGATGCAGATTGATCTAATCAAGATGTATAAGGCAACGATTGAGACCAACAAGGGCATTATTGAATTGGAGCTCTACCCGCAACACGCACCGAAAACGGTCAACAACTTCGTGTTCCTGGCCCGAGATGGGTTCTACGATGGCGTAACGTTCCACCGGGTGATCAGCGATTTCATGATCCAGGGGGGAGATCAGACAGGTACAGGGCGAGGTGGTCCTGGCTATACGTTTGAAGATGAGATAGAGGGAAATCCCCTGAAACACGAGAGGGGAGTGATCTCGATGGCGAACGCCGGCCCGAACACGAACGGGAGCCAGTTCTTCATTACGCATTCACCGCAGCCGCACTTGAATGGTAGGCACACAGTGTTTGGGAAAGTGGGGAAGGGGATAGAGGTAGTGGATGCAATTCAGGAGGGCGATGAAATGAAGAGAGTGGAGATAAGCGAGGGATAGAGCGAAGAAAAATAGGAAACTCGCCAAATGAGTTATTTGATGTCAAAAAAATTGCACCACAAGACCAATTATCTCGTTGGCGTCATCTCCGATACGCACGGTTTTCTTCCGCCAGGGGCTGTCAAGACATTCCAGGGCACGGACTTGATCATTCATGCTGGGGACATTGGTAAGCCGGATATACTTAAAGCTTTGCAATCAATCGCTCCTGTTGTCGCAGTACAAGGAAACATGGATTATGGCGAATGGACGGATGATCTCGCTCAGACAGAAGTAGTTGAAATAGGCGAGGTCTTGCTGTATGTGCTTCATGATGTGTATCAACTCGACGTAGAGCCGTCTGCGGCCGGTTTTGGTGCCGTTATAAGTGGTCATTCTCACAGGCCTTCTGTTGAGGATGTGCGTGGGGTGCTGTTTTTAAATCCAGGTAGTGCGGGGCAGCCAAGACACGGATATCCAGCCTCTGTCGCTTTGCTTCAAATACATGGAACCTATTTGGGTGCACAGTTTGTTGAACTGGAAGGAATTTCGTTATAGATTCTGCATTAAAGCAGGTATTATCCCTGTCCTGAATGTGAGAAATGCCGATTATTCCATCAAAAAAGGAGAGCTAAATTGGAAAAGATTACAAGCATCCTTGTTATTGCTCTGCTCGTGGCTATCCCATGCGTCTGGGCGGACTCGTCAAACCCGCGCGTGCGCCTGGAAACTAATCAGGGTGTCATCATGCTGGAACTTGATTCGCAGGCAGCTCCGAAAACGGTTGAGAATTTCCTCCATTATGTCAGCGACGGATTTTACGATGGAACCATCTTTCATCGAGTGATCAAAGGATTCATGATTCAAGGAGGAGGTTTAACTACCGACATGCGGAAAAAACCTACTCGGGATTCGATTGTCAACGAGGCTGACAACGGACTCAAAAACCAGCGAGGCACCATGGCCATGGCGCGCACGGCAAATCCCCACTCAGCCACCGCTCAGTTCTTCATCAATTCAGCGGACAACCCCTTCCTGGATCATAGAGGAAAGACCACAAAGGATTGGGGCTATTGTGTATTTGGCAGGGTAGTGGAAGGTATGAAAGTAGTGGACTCTATTGAGAGACTACCAACCACCGTCAAGACCGGACACCGCGACGTGCCGATTTCTTCAGTGATGATTGAACGGGCGGTATTGGTGAAATAACCCGGTTCTCATGGTTTGTCTCGTGTTTTCGCGATCAACTTGAATAGCTCTACCTCACAGTTCGTATGTTGAGCAAGTGCAAGAGGGCGATATTATCCGGATATGTGTCTCAAAAAGCTGGTACTACAAAAAAAGACTGTTTATATCTGGAGAAATTGAACAATAGCAAGTTAGCAGTATAACTGTCGATGCATAAAAAAAAGCAGGACTGGTGGATGATAAAGTATGAACGAAGCTGATCTGATTAGTAAACTAATCAAGATCGAAGGCCTGTTTGCCGGCGCTGCTACAGAGGGTGAACGTAATTCTGCTGAACGTGCCAAACAACGTATATTACAGCGGCTCAAGGGGTTGTTGCCCGAAGATCCGCCGATAGAGTACAAATTTACTTTTACTGACATGTGGTCACGGAAGGTCTTTGTCGCATTACTGCGTCGCTACGATTTAAGGCCATACCGATATTACAGACAGCGTTACACAACAGTAATGGTCCGGGTTCCGGAAAGGTTTGTGGATGAAACGCTTTGGCCGGAATTCCAAAAGATCAAAGATGAACTGAACGCCTATCTGGAGGAAGTTACAGACAGGATTGTTAAGAAAGTCCTCCATGAAGACAGTTCAGATACAATAGTCGTTGATGAGCCTCACCAGCTTGGTGCAAGCAGTAAGTAGTGTCAGGCTTAATTAACTAAGTCGTAACTTCTCAATAAGTCCGGGTAACAGTCACTGGATAGTCGCAAAATATGATTTGCCCGGACTTATTGAGAAGTTACCCTAAGTCTTATATATTTCCGGTATTTTCTTGCCAAAACATAACCTGTTGAGAACATAGACGATTTGAGTCCAGAGCTGGAATGTAATGTAATGTCTGTGGCCAAATTTTTAAGGTAAACACATGCCGTCGAAAAAATCACGATTAAGCAAAGACGAGATGGATGAAATCATTGCTGAAGCCTGAAAAAATCAGGTTTTTTGACATAAATCAACTTCAATCCGATCTTATCCTTGGATCCAGGGCGTCTCTCAGCCCTTCTCCCAACAGGTTGTAGCCAAGTACGGTCACAAGGATTGATAGGCCAGGAAACAACGAAAGCCACCAGGCTATCTCCAGGTTGTCCTTACCTTCAGTAAGCATGTTGCCCCAGCTTGGAGTAGGAGGCTGAACACCGATTCCGAGAAAACTAAGGGCGCTCTCAGTGAGAATTGCACCACCGACTCCGAGTGTGGTTGCCACAAAAATAGGGGCCACTGCATTTGGCAAAATATGTGAAAAGACTACCCTTGCATTGGAGGCACCTGATATCCTGGCTGCCAGCACGAAATCACGCTGCCTGAGACTCAGGAATTCCGCCCTTACAAGCCGGGCCACCCCCATCCAGCTTGTGAGACCTATCACCGCCATGATGTTCAAGATTGATGGCTCAAGAAAGGCAATAACAGCCATTATGAGAAAGATAGTGGGGAAGCAGAGTATTATGTCCACAAAACGCATAATCAGTCCGTCTATCCACTTGCCGTAAAATCCGGCAAGGGCACCAAGGATAGTGCCAATGACTGTTGCAATCCCGACAGCTACAATCCCCACCAGCAAGGATATTCTCGCTCCATAAATAAGCCTTGAAAGACAGTCCCTGCCAAGTGGATCAGTACCAAGTAGATGGGCCTTTGAAGGTGACTCAAGAATATGCCAGGTATCTATTGCCTGTGGATCATAAGGGGCAAGCCAGGGAGCGGAAAGGGCAACAAGACAGAGAAGTCCCACTATTAAAAACCCTGCCACTGCCAAAGGATTGTTTCCCAACCGACCCAACCAGGGAATTTGGTGATTTGGTGATTTGGTGATTTGGTGATTGACGGCTTCCATAATTATCTGTGTTATTTATCAGGCTTGAGTGATTCCCATTCCTCTGAAAATAGACTGGTCTCTGTAATCCTCTAATCCCTCAATTCCTCAATCCTCCATCTGAACGCCTGTACGAATTCTCGGGTCTGCCAGGGCATAGCCAATATCGGCCAACTGGTTTCCGAGTAATGTCAACACAGAGACTATCACCAGGTTCCCCATGAGCAGAGGATAGTCCCTGGCCATAACGCTGGTCCACATGAGCTGACCTACTCCCGGTATTGCAAAGATGGATTCAAAGATCACACTGCCGCCTATAAGGCCCGGAATAGACAGGCCCAGGATGGTTATTAAGGGTAAGAGAGCGTTTCTCAAGGCGTGCCGGTAGATCACCTTTCTTTCCGGCATACCCTTTGCCCTTGCAGTGGTAATATAGTCCTGCCTTAAGACCTCAAGCATTGAGGACCTGGTATAGCGTGACAGCCCTGCAAGTCCGCCCAGAGCAGATACAAGCACCGGCAGTATCAGGTGACGGCACCAGTCCAGCAGCTTTCCCCAACCTGACATCTGTTCATACCCCATAAGGCTGTGGAGCCCTGAGATGGGCAGCCATCCCAGGTGTACTCCAAAGTAGAGCATAAGAAGCAGGGCCACCCAGAAGGCCGGGGCCGCATAGGCAATAAAGACAAGGACCGTAGTGACCTGATCAAAAAAGCTGTTATGACGCACGGCAGCAGCCACACCTAAGGGGACCGCAACTACAAGTATCAAGCCTATTGCCAGGACGTTTATGAGCAGCGTAACCGGAAGCCGTTCCTTGATTTTGTCCCAAACAGGTCTCCTGTCCGGGGAAAACGACCGCCCAAGATCCAGCACGACAAGCCCTTTAAGCCATTGCAAGTACTGTATGCGCAGGGGCCGGTCCAGGCCGTACTGGGCCCTCAGACGCTCTCTCATCTCAGGAGTCATCTTGGGATTAAAGTCGGCCTGCAGACTCATGGGCTCACCCGGAGCAAGATGCATCACCATGAAAGATATGAGGGTTATGCCCAGGAAAGTAGGCCCAAGAGTAAGGATCTTTTTGATTAAATACAGAAGCAGCGCCATATCAGAAAATGATTATACCGCAAAAAGTGATTCCGCTCAAAATTCTCCGCTTTTACCTTTCCTGGCCATTTATTATCCTGATTTGTGATCATCAACATGCATAGTGACTAAATTTTTCGAGCTGTGCGGGTATAACATGGCCCCCACCTGAAGAAAGTATAATTTTGCCATCTGCAAAAAAGCATCAGAAAGATCCACAGAAGGACGGGAAGTAGTACCAACCTCTCATCCATACAGAGTTGATGGAGAAATTGGGCGTTTTACTTTTAAAACCCATAGTGTTTTTCAAGGGGGTCAAAAGACATATAACACAGCCCGTGATTTATTTATATGCCTGCAAGGTGTTGAGTTCTACAAAACGATAGGTTTCAAAGATATCGCTATGATATAAGGTACTAAACAATCATTATTGAAGTTCCTTCCACTTCTTTAATGTCTACGACGGCTATTATGCCAAATCCTTGAATGGTTTCGTCTAAATACATAATTCAGCGTTGAATGGTACAGTAGATTGCGAAAATTTGTCGTAAGGGAATCAGGTGGTTAACATCTGTTAATTTTCTCTCTGTGTGCTTCGTGTCTCGAACGAGCGTATAGCAAGTGGAATGTATGCCTGACCGCCAAAGCCTTTCGCCTGATGGCAGGATCAGGGATTTGGTGAAAGTATAGGCCTATTAGAACAAAATTCAGTTGGATGTCAAAAGCATTAACCATTCAATACACTTATAAATATGGATTTTTTTGTCCAAGTATTAATCCTGTTTTTTCAGCCTAAATAATCAGTTTTCCCTCGCATTTTTTTGCCTTTATAAGGCTTGATGTGGTATTTTTACCCTTGATATGTCCAAGTATGTATATTATAATTAGCACAATAATTCATACTTGGACACTTTGAGGTGCTGAATGGACAAAAACTCGAATGATACTATTACGTTAAAAAACATTTTCGTAAGTTCTCAATAAATCTGGGCAAATTATATTTTGCGACCATCCACTGGATTCCCGCTTTCGCGGGAATGACAGGCACTTAGACTGAATCGTCATTCCGGTGGAAGCCGGAATCCAGCGACTGTTACCCGGACTTATTGAGAACTTACACATTTTCAAAAGAAAAATAATTACTATCGATGCGCTGTCTTCTCTTTTGAATACTTCTGTAAAAACCGCAAGGCGTCGGTTAAAGCTATGGGAAGCCTATACCAGTTATAATAAAAACGGACGCTTTTATACGCTACCTAATATTCCTGAATTTGATGCCAATGGATTATGGGCCTATCGAACAATTCGCTTCTCAAAATATGGAAACCTTAAACAGACAACAATCAATCTGATTAAATTCTCAAAAGCAGGACTTGATGCTGCAGAAATGAGTGATCTACTTGGAATTTCTGTCCGATCATTCCTCTCTACTTTACAGAAACACACGGATATAAAAAGAGAAAAAAATCAGGGACGATTTATTTACTTCTCTGCGGTTGAGGAAGAGTTCATTAAACAAAAAAAATGTCGTGTTGGTATAACAAGAATCACCCAGCTACCAAAAGATACTGAGGCTATTTTAATTCTTGTAGAAACAATTAAGAATCCTCATTTGAATGTTGAAGCCCTATCTCTAAAATTAAGAGAAAACAATTGCGTCGTAACACCGGAAAGTATCAGGAATCTTTTTGCCTACCACGGTCTGACAGTAAAAAAAACGCCGGAAGTGCCTTCCTGAATTGTCTTTGTCATTACCGAGAAAAGGTTTATGGCAAAATCGCAAATTCCACATTGTTTGATATGCCACCCACATTTGATTTTTTTCCTGAAGATGAATTTTGTCTGAAAGATAAAAACCACTTGAATATCCTTAAAACCGATACTCGAACAAAAAAAACGATGAAAATTGGCAGCTTCAGGGCTCGTGAAACTATCAAGGTGTGTCCAAAATGCGGTATACAATACCGTTCAAAAGAACTTTTCTGTATCGTTCCGCCTTCCTGTAATTTCGGTTATGATATACTTGTTTATGTGGCAAGGCTCTTTTTGTAAAACCATCTGGCCGACCAAACCATTGTTGAACAACTGGCAGTAAAGGACGTTAATATCAGCCCTTCAGAAATCTCCTGCCTTGGAAAAAAGTTCATAGCATATCTTACGCTTGCACACAGGAAAAGTGCACCACGAATCAAAGGAGAGATGGCTTTAAAGGGTGGCTATATCCTTCATCTGGACGCAACTTACGAAGACAAGAGTCCTTTGCTGATGACCGGCCTGGATTCAATCATGAAAATTGTCCTT
>JGI24025J20009_10003561_pt1 | contig 10530 bp, 9 predicted proteins | sample Cruoilmetagenom3_FD_20009 | JGI IMG/M metagenome (IMG submission 20009) | reverse complement strand
GCTGGGCGAATTCGACAAGATTGTCACTATTTATACTCCAGAATTTGGCAAGTTAAGGGCAGTAGCTAAGGGAGCCTGTCGTCCCAAGAGCAAATTGGGTGGCAATGTAGAGCCATTGACGCATAGCTTGATGTTGCTAGCTAAAGGGCGCAATCTCGATATTGTTACCCAAAGTCAAACGATAAACGGTTTCCTAGCTTTGAAAAGTGATCTATGGCGCATGGCTTGTGGCCTTTACATCTTAGAGCTTATTGATTCATTTACTGTTGAGGGCGGTGAGAATCATCCTTTGTTTGATTTATTGCTGGATATCTTAAATCAGTTGAGCGAGCCGGATAGTAATGAGACTGTATTGCGTTATTTTGAGCTACATCTTCTTCACTATCTTGGTTACCGTCCCCAATTGCATCGATGTGTTAGCTGTGATTCGCCCCTCAAGCCGGTAGTCAACTTTTTCAGCCCCAGCAAGGGTGGGCTCTTGTGCCCTCATTGTAATTCTGAAGAAAATCACCGCAACGAGCAAATAGAAGCAATTCCATTAAAACCCTCCCTTCCCCTTTCGGTGGGAGCTTTGAAGGTTCTTCGCTTATGGCAAAGCTGTGACTATGCCACTGCAATGCGGGTCAGAGTAAAACCGGAATTATCCTCGGAGTTAGAACGGGTACTGCACGAGTATATAAGATATATTTTGCAACGAGAACTTAAATCCTTGACCTGGCTAAAAGAGTTAAAAAGGGGAATTGCCGCCACGTAAACTCAGCACTTGACAAGCATATTAGGGGGATGTAAAATCGCTGGATGCTTAACAGTGGTGGGATAGCGAAGTAATATGAATGGAGAGTGCCTGGTATTCTAAGTCAACCTTCAAGTTTATTTACTCCCTGATTCGCAACTCCCTTTTTCAGCATTAGTTCGCTGATTCATCAAAAGGATGTCAAAGTTAACTCACTATTGAAGAGAAGCAATGAATATTGTAATAGCAGGCTTAAGTGATATAGGGAGGAATCTGGCAGAGCTCCTTGTTAAAGAAGGAAATCAAGTGGTGGTTATAGACCGAGACCCTGCGAAATGCGCTGAATTAGCAAATGGTTCTGAGTGTATGGTTATCACAGGAGATGCTAGCCAGAAGTCCACCCTCGAAGAGGCGAGAATTAGAAATGCCCATGCCTTTGTGGCTGCAGCTGGTGATGACTCGGAGAATTTAATGCTTTGCATGGTGGCCAAGGAAATTGGGGTAAAAACGGTGATTTCTCTTGTAGACGAGGCAGAGCATAGGGAAACCTTCAGACAGGCTGGGATTAATTTACAGGTTAACCCAGACATAGTAGCAGCCAAGCACATCTACCGCCTGATTTCACATCCTTATGTGAAAGACTTTTTATCTCTCGAAGGCGCAGATATCTTCGAAATAGAGATTGAAGAGGGTATGAAATGTGTCGGGCAATGGGTTTCTAAACTAGCAGCCCCAAACGGTGTAAAGGTCCTCGTGGTGCAAAGAGGGGGAAAGTATTTGCTTGTGGATACTGAGATGAAGCCTAAAGATTGGCTGACTCTCATCGTGACCCGGGAATCCACCAAAAAGGGGACCGAATTCATGAATAGATGGTTCAGCAAAGGGTAAAATTAACCCTACACATCATTGGCTCATTCCTGAAATACTTCGCCTTAGCCTATATCATTCCTCTGATAACCGCTCTTTACTATGGCGAGGACTGGCGGATTTTCTTATATTCGCTATTAGTCACTTTAACTATCGGGCTACTTCTCGAATTTGGTTTTAGAACCACCAGGGTTATAGAGCGTGCTGATGGTTTTTCCATAGTAGCTTTCACCTGGCTTCTCATTCCTCTGCTTGGCACACTCCCCTATGTATTTCTGGGATTGGGTTTTCTCGATGCCTTTTTCGAGGCCATGTCCGGCTTCACTACCACCGGGGCTACTATACTACCGGTGGTAGAAGATTGGCCCATGAGCGCTCTTTTGTGGCGTAGCCTTACCCAATGGCTGGGTGGGATGGGGGTAATAGTTCTTTTTGTTGCCATCTTACCCAGACTGGGGGTAGGAGGCTCTCAGCTCTTTGACCGGGAGTTTCCTGGGCCATTACCCGAAAGGCTGCGCCCTCGATTTACAACCACAGCAAGAATTCTCTGGGCAATTTACGTAGCCTTCACCGCCGTTGAAATAGTGCTCCTGCGTTTCCTGGCTAAACTTTCCTTCTTTGACTCAACTTGCATCGCCTTCTCGACTCTTTCCACCGGCGGATTTACTCCCAACACGCTAAGTATTGAGTCTTACCATAATCCATTGGCAGAATACATAATCATGGCCTTCATGTTCCTGGCAGGCATGAGCTTCATAATTCATTATCAGGTTTTGCAGAGAAACTGGAAGGTAATCAAGGACGATGAATTCAGGCTTTACTTGATTATTCTGGCGGTCGCCATCTCTCTATTAATGCTTTCACAATTAATACTTTCGCAAGGCTTTAGTTCATACAGAGAGGGAATTTTCCAGGCACTCTCGATTATGACCACTACTGGCTTTACTACTGCTAATTTCGGCTCCTGGAACTCTGGTGCCAGAATGGTGCTTCTGGCTTTGATGTTCATCGGAGCCTGCGGTGGCTCGACAGGTGGGGGAATAAAGGTGGTTCGGACTTTAACCCTGATGAAACATACTCGGGTAATGATGATGAGGGCTATTTCCCCCAAAGCTGTGATTCCGCTGAAATACAACCGAAAGCCTCTCTCGGAGGGAATAATCCGAGATGTAATCTCCTTCCTCTTTCTCTATGTGCTTGTTGCTGTTGTAGCTTCAATAATACTTGTTTTCTTGGGGCTTAATTTAGAGACAGCAATTTCAGCAGTAGCTGCTACTCTGGGGAATGTGGGGCCTGGTTTAGGTGGAGTGGGTCCCGGTTCGAATTATGCCTGGCTTCCTGGCGCAGCCAAGTTCACCTTGATTATGTGCATGTGGTTGGGGCGCTTAGAATTGTTTACCGTTTTTATGATATTTTCTCCTCGGCTTTGGAAAGGTTAACCAAGCCACAGTGGAAGTTTACAGGAGGTTCAGGCTATACTTTGCAATAAGTTTATGGTCAAGGTTGCTTTTCAAGGAGAAAGAGGCGCTTTCAGCGAGGACGCTGCGGCAAAGCTTTTCGGTGGGGACATTGATTTTTTGCCGTGTGTCCGGCTGAAAGAGGTTTTTGAACTTGTGTCGCAGGATGAGGTTGAAATTGGGGTAGTTCCCGTGGAGAACTCTCAAGCCGGCAGTATCAACGAGACCTACGATTTGTTATTGACGTATCCTCTCAATATATTTGCTGAAACTATTCTCAAAGTAAGCCATTGCCTGATGGCTTTGCCGGGGAAAAACTGGCAGATGTAGCAACAATTTACTCCCATCCCCAAGCTTTAGCTCAATGTGCGGAATTTTTAAGTAAACTGAATGTCGAAATTATGTCTAGCTATAATACCGCAGGCAGTGCCAAAATGATAAAAGAGAAAAGGTTAAGGAACTGTGCTGCCATAGCTAGCAAGAGAGCTGCCGATATTTATGGGCTGGAGATTCTGGCACCGGAAATTGAGACGAATGTCAACAACTACACCAAATTCGTGGCTATCTCAAAGCAGAAAGCTAAACCCGCGCAGAGAAATAAGACCTCTCTCGTGTTTGCTGCTGAACATAAGCCTGGCTCCCTATATAGAATTTTAGGTATCTTCGCCACGAGGAATATAAATTTAACAAAATTGGAGTCAAGACCGAGCCAGACTAAGCCCTGGGAATATGTTTTTTATGCTGATTTCGAAGGTCACTTAGATGGCAAAGTTTATCAGGAAGCTGTGAGAGAGTTACAGAGAGAGGCTGCCTTCGTTAAGATACTTGGCTCCTATCCTCAAGCCACCTGAAGTTAAGCTGCCAATAACCCCGCTTCTTAAATCCCATTCAAATTCTGGGATTTCCTTCCAGTTTTCACTCTGGTAAAAGGCTAAGCTGCTCTTCTAACCAAGAAGAGTAACGGGATTGAAATTAGCTCCATGACGACGACAAACAGGATTAAGTAGTTGACAGCAAGTGTATAGAGTAGCCCTATCAAGGCACTCCCCAGAAACCAGGACGCCCCGTACACTGTATTGAAAATTCCGTAGGCAAATCCTCTTCTCTCCACAGGTGTAAGGTCAGCGATGGCAGCACGCATAATCGTTTCCTGAATCCCCATGACCATACCCCATAATACCATGCCAGTTAGCACCAGGCTGTAGCTGTAGGAAAAGGCAAGGAAGGGAATGGGCAAGGTTAGCAAAGGGACTGCCAATAGCGATACAAGCCCAATTCTATCGTATGTTTTTCCCGCGAGAAGAGCTGCCAGGGCATCTACTCCCATAGCAATGGCATAAATCAAGGGAATTTGAACATCAGGGACGATAGATTGGATTTTGAGATGGTAGGAGATTAACTGGAAATTGGCAAATCCGGCTATGGAAAACAAAGTGAATAAAGTATAGAGCCAGAAAACTCTGGGCAGTTTATTTCTATCGCCTTGTTTGCTTTCCTCTCCGGGAGCTTCAAGTTTCTGCGGTGAAGGGACTTTCTTCCTGGCTATGGCAAGAACGGCCACGGTTAGCAAAGCCGGTATCCACAACAGAGTAAAACCTTCACGATAGCCATCGCCAAGAAAGAAAATAAGGGAAAAGACGAGGGGACCAATGACAGCGCCAACCTGGTCTAATGCTTCATGAACAGCAAATCCCCAGCCCCTCCCCACCTTTTTTGTGGCATAAGAAAGCATGGTATCCCTTGCTGGACTTCTTATCGCTTTCCCCATCCGTTCCAATATGACAAGGAGGGCAGCAAGCTGCCAATAGCCAGCAAATGCCAGCAAGGGAATGGAAACGAGCAGTCCATAACCGATAAAGGTAAATAGCCAATATGCCTTAGTGCGATCGGCAAGATAGCCAGAGGCAAGACGCAGAGCATAGCCAATGAATTCGCCGATGCCAGATATCAATCCAACAATACTGGCACTCGCCCCCAGCGTAGCCAGCTAAGGCCCGATAACACTCCTAGCTCCCTCGTAGGTTACATCCCCGAACAGGCTGACAATCCCCAGGAGAACGATGAAATACACGACGAATCCCTTTATATTTTTGAATTACTGTTTGCGCAACTATCTTGCTTTGGCGTCATTTTAACGAAGTCTCTAAGTTAAAGGAATTGTCTTGGCTATAAGGAGAGGCGCTGAACAGTCTCAATAAAATTTGGCAACTATTCATATAACTTTGCTTTTAGCTTTCGATATGTGGCAGTCAGGGCTTCCGATATGACTTTGGTATCAGACAACACCGGCATGAAGTTAGTGTCTCCTTGCCACCTGGGGACTATATGAGTATGGAGGTGCTCTGCTATCCCGGCTCCGGCAACTTTGCCCAAATTTAATCCGATATTGAAGCCCATTGGCTCCATTACTTCTTTTAGAAGTTCTAGGCCTTTCTTGATAATGTCAAAGTGTTCCTTTGCTTCTGTATCCCTTAAATCCTGTAAATTTGCTATATGCCGATAAGGGGCGACCATTAAATGTCCTGGATTATAGGGGAAGGCGTTCAGAATTATGAAATTGTGTTGACCACGATAAAGGATAAAATTTGCCTCGTCGTTATTTTCCTTGGGTTTTTGGCATAAGATACAGCCGCCTTCTGTGGCCCTTTGTATATATTCTATTCGCCATGGTGCCCAAAGTTGTTCCATTAAACCTATATAGTATGCTGGTTCTGGGTTAAGTGCAATAGGATTCTTAGTTTGAGATGAAAATTCTGGACATGGCAAAACGAGTTGACTATGGGATTCAGCTAAGAATAAAATACTTTGGAACCAATATGCTTGAAGTCCTAACCCAAAAGTTGACCGCTGTATTTGATAAGCTTGGCAGGAAAGGCAAGCTTAGTGAAGGGGACATCGACGATGCTTTACGCCAGGTACGGCTGGCGCTTCTGGAAGCAGATGTAAATTTTAAGGTAGTCAAGGAATTCTTGCCCAAGGTACAAGAGCGTGCTCTTGGCTCCGAAGTATTGCGCAGCCTAACACCAGCCCAGCAGATTATCAAAATTGTCAATGAAGAATTGATTGCTATCTTGGGTGGAGAGCCTGGCCGTTTAGCTTCGGTTACTGACTCACCAGCGGTCGCTTTGCTCGTAGGATTACAGGGCTCCGGTAAGACCACCACAGCGGTGAAGCTAGCTGTTCAGCTCAAACATTTAGGGCAGCGCCCTTTAATGGTAGCTGCTGATACTCGCCGACCTGCTGCTATTGAACAACTCAAATTACTGGGTGAGCAACACGATATCCCGGTATATAGTGAGGATGATAACGTAGCATCAACAACAATTTGCCAGCGTGCTCTAAACCAAGCCAGGGAAAGGGGATTGACCTGGGTTATAGTAGATACTCAAGGGCGCCTGCATATTGACGAGGCCATGATGAAGGAATTGGCTGATATCAAATCCCTGGTACAGCCTTCAGAAGTATTACTCACGGTAGATGCTATGATTGGGCAGGATGCCGTAAGGGTGGCTCAAGAATTCCACAGTCGAATCGGGCTCACGGGACTCATCCTAACGAAGATGGATGGCGATGCCCGAGGTGGAGCTGCTCTCTCTATTAGATTTGTTACCGGAGTGCCCATAAAATACCTGGGCACAGGTGAGAAGATGGATGCCTTGGAGGTATTTTATCCCGACCGTTTAGCGTCTCGCATTTTGGGTATGGGAGATATGCTCACTTTCATCGAGCGAGCTGAGACAACATTTGACCAGCAACAGGCCAAGAACTTGGAAAGGAAAATGCGCAGCGGGGACTTTGACCTTGAGGATCTCCTCAATCAAATGCGCCAAATTCACAGGATGGGTTCTTTAGGGCGACTGGTGGAAATGCTACCGAGCTTCTCCAAATTCGCTCCTTATTTGCCAGATGACGAGGGTGAGAAACAATTAAAGAAGATAGAGGCTATTATCCTGTCTATGACCTACGAAGAAAGGCGTAATCCAGTTATTGTTGATGGCAAACGGCGAAGCCGTATTGCTCGAGGAAGTGGCACCACATCCAAAGACGTTAATCAACTTCTTAACCAGTTTCGTGAGATGCAAAAGTTGACTAAGTCACTAACGCGAGGCAAGTTACCTAAAAAGATGGGTACTATGTTTGACATTCCCTTAAGGTGAAATCAGTCTAGATAGCCTTTGAGCTGTCGACTGCGGACGGGATGACGTAACTTGCGCAGAGCCTTGCCTTCAATCTGTCGTATTCTTTCTCGAGTTACATTGAATTCTCTACCCACCTCTTCCAGAGTTCGAGCATGTCCATCTTTGAGGCCAAATCTAAGCTGCAGAACCCTTTTTTCGCGCTCGGTAAGTTCACTAAGTACTTTATCTATTTGTTCTTTGAGTAGCTGCTGTGAAGTGGCTTCAGTTGGCGCTAAACTGGCATGATCTTCAACAAGGTCACCTAACGGCTATCTGCATCCTCGCCAATAGGCATATCTAGCGATATTGGCTCACGGAAAAACAAAGCCATGACCTCCTTCCACTCTTTCTGGCGACATACTTAGGCGGCTGCCAATTTCTTCGTAACTTGGTTCGCGTCCAAGTTCTTGAACTAACTGCCGCATTGTGCGTAATAGCTTGTTAATTGTTTCTACCATGTGTACCGGAATGCGAATGGCACGAGATTGGTCAGCTATAGATCTAGTGATACCTTGCCTGATCCACCAGGTGGCATAGGTGCTGAACTTGTAGCCTTTTCTATACTGAAACTTATCCACAGCTCGGATAAGGCCAATATTTCCTTCCTGGATAAGCTCAAGGAGAGGCATGCCATGCCCAATGTATTTCTTGGCTATGCTCACCACCAGGCGTAGGTTTGCCTCAGTGAGGTGCTTTTCTGATGCTTTTGCTTCGGTCTGTACCTGTTCAAAGTAAGCTTTGAACTCACTGCCATGAGAATCGATTTGGGATAGGAAACTGCCATCAGTCAGGAGAGTCTTTAGTTTTTGCCATGAAGTTTTATCTCTAGCCAGGAGCTCTAGCAACTGCGGAGGCAGAAGTTGACTGTTTATGGAAAGATTTACTATGGCTCCTTCGGCTGCAGTGGTCTCTTTGTCTATCCCTTCAGTAGTTGCCGCTATTAACGATGGGTCTACAACAGCGTCGATGGCAGAGCGAAATTTAGGATTCTTGATCGTCTCCGCCACATTGCTGGAAGGATCGATACCAATATGTTCTTCGATAATCTGAACAATGGGGTATGCCTTGCATAATTGAGAAATTACGTGAATAACTATGTCAACGGTTGAAGGGAATTTCTTGTATTTCCTGAAATGGTTGTCTTCGATTCTTTCTAGGCTTCTGCCCAGCTCTATCCTCCGGCATAGTAACTTCTCTTCATGGACATTGAGNAGTGGCACTCTGCCGATTTCCTGAAGATACATACGAGCTGAGTCGTCAATTACCTCATATTCCCCTAGTGGCGGCGGAGGCCTGATCTCTTCAGTTTGTTCAGCGGTGAATTCCTCCCCCTCTTCTTTTTCTTCACCTTCCTCGGCTAAGGTGCTGACATCCTCAGCTTCGGCTTCATCGCTGAGTANGCCTTCAGCCTCTACCTCATCACTATCCAGGTTGATTTTTTCTTCTTTCATTGAATCCATGNTTTTTTCCCTTTTTAACAAAGACGTCCTGAAGTTGTTGCCCGGAATTTATTCCTTGCTCCTCTAGTTTGGATAACTCTGAGCTTATACCACCCTTTTCCCGCTCAATCTCGAGCGTCGCCTCCTTCTCAATTTCTAATTTCCGGAATAACTTCTCCTGCAGACGGAGAATACAATTGGCTAAATCACGGTGTCGTGTTCGCTCGTTTTCCCGTATGGCTGGTGGGAAATTTTCATTAACCAAATAGTATAAATGTTCTAATAGACTAGTGTCAAGTTTACTTTCAAGGTCCGAGATATCAGAAGAATGTTGCCATTTGACAAAGACCTCCCGATTTTCCGTGGATTCGAAGTGTTCTGGTGATAGCTCTCGAGCTAAAGGACGAAGCTCTGGGAACTGAAGGAGAAGTGCCAGGCAGTGTTCTTCAATACGGCTGGACACAAGCTGGCGGGCAAGGCGAGATTGTTCTGTTGGCTTGCTAAGTTGAGGCCTTTTCCGACCGGCTTTTGATTCCCATAAAGCGGCTTTTATAGCGGATTCTTCGATTTTCAATTCACGTGCCAGTTTCTTCAGGTAGTGGGATTGTTGTACAGGGTCTTTTATTTCATAAATTGAGGGCAGGAGTTTTTGTACAGCCAGGGACTTGTCNTTAGCTTTATTGATATCGACTTTGCTCACTACAGATTGAAAGGCNAAGTCTAGAATAGGCATAGCTTGTTCCACCAGTTTCTGCCAGAGAGCAGGGTCCTCTCTTATTACTTCGTCCGGGTCTTTGCCTGGAGGTAATAAGATGACATTTGCTTCAGCATTGGAGTAAGCTAATATCGCTTTGCCTCGCAAGGTAGCTTCTTCCCCGGCAAGATCGGCATCGAGTGCCAGGGTTATGTTATTGGTNAANCTTNTAATGCCTTCCACTTGCTTCTCGGTTANAGAAGTTCCCATTGAGCCAACTACATTTTGCCAGCCGTGTTGGTGAGCAGTGANAACATCCGTGTAGCCTTCTACGATTATTACCAAATTTCTCTTTCTAACGGCAGATTTAGCCCTATCAAGGCCATACAAGATGCTGCTCTTATCGAAAATTGATGTTTGGGGGGAGTTGATATATTTAGGCAGGGAGTCATCCAGAACTCTAGCTCCGAAACCGGTGACTCGACCCTGGATATCACATATAGGAAACATCAGCCGGTTGCGAAATCGATCGTAACTACCTCCTTCCTCTTTCTCGATTATTAGACCGACTTCTACTAGCTCCTTTTCTGTGTAACCTTTGCCCAGCAGGTAATTCTTAATTGTTTCCCAGGCATCAGGACTGAAACCAAGGCGGAAATCTTTGATAGTCTCGGGCATGACCTTTCTTCTTGCCAGATAGTTTCTCGCTGCCTCGCCGGCCTTAGTGCTCAAAAGTAAATGGTGATAGTATTCAGTAGCTGCCTCATTAATCTTAAATAATCTCTCTTTCTTCTCATCCTCAACCTTGCTTGCCGCCTCACGAGGACTAAAAGTTACGCCTACCCTTTGAGCTAAAAGACGAAGGGCTTGGCCAAAATCAACTCCTTCCTTTTTCATGATAAAAGAGAAGATATCACCACCAGTTCCACAGGCACCAAAGCAATGCCAGCTTTGTTGCGCGGGAAAGACAAAAAAGGAGGGATGTTTCTCACTGTGGAAGGGACATAAGGCTTTGAAGTTACGCCCCGCTTTTTGCAGAGTAACATACTCAGAGACAAGCTCTAGTATATCTAATCTCTGCTTTACCTCCGTGATTACGCTCATTGAGATATCTCTTCAGCTAATCTTAGCGCATATTGATCGGTCATCCCAGCAATGTAAT
>JGI24025J20009_10003560_pt1 | contig 10532 bp, 9 predicted proteins | sample Cruoilmetagenom3_FD_20009 | JGI IMG/M metagenome (IMG submission 20009) | reverse complement strand
CAGTGCGTCTCTGTGGGAATCACAACTCCACAACCACCTGAAATCTCAAGGGAATTAGGCATGGATTATGTATGGAAAATCGAGACGGGAAGTGGTGGCGGACCGAGGAGGATTCGAACCCCCGACCCCCTGATTCGTAGTCAGGTACTCTATCCAGCTGAGCTATCGGTCCACTGAGGACAGGCATGTAGTGGTAGGCGGGCAGCTTTGCAACCCAAAAAACGCAGTTACATTGTGCCATCTCCCTTGGGCAGGCAAATCTCAAAGCAGGTGCCTTCGTCTCCGGTGCGTTTTAAGTCCAACGTACCACCGTGGCCGCGCACCAGTTCCGCCGAGATCGCCAGGCCCAGGCCCGATCCGCCCTTGCGTGCGCCTCCCTGAAAGGGGCGGAACAAATGTTCGCGGGCGCGGGCAGGCAGGCCGGGGCCGGTGTCACCAACAGTGATCCACCACGCGTCCGCGTCTTCGCTTGCGGCGACAGTGATGCAGCCAGGGACGCTGGATGCGACAATCGCCTGGCGGGCGTTGCGCACAAGGTTCAGGATGACGCGGAACAATTGTTCCGGGTCGGATCGCACGATCAGATCCACCGGGATCGCCTGCGACAGGGTCACACTGGTTTCCGGAGCCGCCAGTTGTTCGCTGTCGATCACGTCGGTGACCACGTCAACCAAGGGGAACCTTGTCAGGGTCGGGGCGGGTTCTTCGGCGCGACCAAAGGCCAGCGTGCTTTCGCACAGCGATACCGCGCGGGTGATCGAATTGACCAGCTTGGGCGCAAGGCGGCGCACCTGCGGATCTTCGCTGGTCTCGATGCGGTCGGTGAACAGCTGTGCGCTGGTCAGGATGTTACGCAGGTCGTGGCTGATCTTGGCCACCGCCCCGCCCAGCTGCGCCAGCCGTTCTTTCTGTTTCAACGCATGCGTCAGCTCGGTCTGTAGCTGAAACAACGCCTCTTCGGCCTCGCGCAGTTCGGTCACGCCGGCGCTTGGCGTAATAATGCCGCGTGCATCTTCCGGAGCGGCGGCATAGCGCTGCATATAGCCGACAACGCCCTTGATCGGACGCACCAGAAAGCGGCGCACGGCGGTAAATAGCAATATGGCTGTAAAGATCGAGATCACCGCCGACAAGATCAGAATGCGCAGACCGTAATCTATCATCGCCATGCGCAGTGGCGCGGTTTCCATCGTCACTTCGATCAACAACCCAGCTTGGCGGACTGGCGCGCCGATCACCCGAATCATCTGGTTTTCCGGGGTGAAAAGGCGGGTCATCGCATCGCGGATCAGCATGACAGCACCGGGGGCGCGCAAATCGAACGTGGCGGCGATGGGCATCGGCATCGGCGACGACAGCATCAGCTGGCGCACCTCGTCGCGGCGCAGCACCACGTTGAACACTTCGGCGTTTTCCAACAGCTCGGCCTCAAGCTCAACGGACAGCATGTCATCCGCCAGCAGGGCAAGCGACGCGATCTGCGCACGCTCCAGCCGGGCTGACAGGTAATCCTGACGAAACCGCGAAATCGACGGCACAAAGATCAGCACCTCGGCCAGCATCACAAAGACCGTCGTCAAAATCAGGAACCGACCCGAAAGCGTATTCAGCATACTGCCCTTTCTGGGGTCAGGGAATCCATCGCTGAACAAACCCGACCACGCGTTTGACCGTAGGGTTATCAAACAGTCTGGGAGAGAAATAGGCCCCGGCGGCGCGTTTGTTAACCTCGCCGATGGTTGGATAGGGTGAAACCATTGCGGCGACCTGACCCATCTTCAGGCGATTGGCGATCACCAGCGACCACAGATTGATCAGCTCTCCCGCCTGGTGGCCGACAATCGACACCCCAACGGGGCGGCCTTTGACCACCATCACCTTAATGAAGCCGGTTGTTTTGCGTTCAGCAATGGCGCGGTCATTATGATGAAAATCAAACCGCGCGACTTCCAGCCTGGTGCCATGTTGCGCGCGCGCCTCGGCCTCGGCCAGCCCAACCTGCGCCAGTTCGGGATCCGTATACGTGGCCCAGGGAACATGGGCCGTGTTGGCCTTGGACGGCAGACCAAACAGGGCGGATTTGATAATCACCCCCGCATGATACCCGGCCACATGGGTAAATTGCAGCCCGCCCGCCACGTCGCCAATGGCATAAACCCGCCGATTGGAGCTGCGCAGGCTGGCATCCACCTTGATCCCGGCGCGCGTGGTTTCGATACCCGCAGCGTCCAGGTTCAGCCGATCAGTGTTGGTCTTGCGCCCCAGCGCCACCAGCAGATGCGTGCCACTGAAAACCCGCCCATCCTGCGCCTGAACGTCGATGGCCCCCGCCTGCCCACTGATATGCGCGGCCATGGCGCCCTCGGCAACCGTGACCCCTTCGGCGCGCAGGGCATCCAGAACCACCGCTGCCAGCTCCGGGTCATCCCGGCCCAGCGCCTTGGCGCCTTCGATCACCGTCACCTTACAGCCCAGCCGGATATGCGCCTGCGCCATTTCCATCCCGATGGGACCGCCGCCCAGGATCAATAGATGGCGGGGCTTGTCGCGCAGCTCAAACAGGGTTTCGTTTGTCTCATAAGGCACCGAATCCAGCCCCGGAATCGGCGGCACCAAGGGGGACGACCCTGTGGCAATCACGATGCGGCGCGCAGTGATGATATGATCGCCTGCCTGCACCTCTGTTGGCGACAGAAAAGACCCGAATTCGCGGATTACCCGCACGCCAAAACCCTCAAATCGTTCCTGGCTGTCCACCGGAGAGATCTGCGCAATCACCTGCGCCACGTGATCCTTGGCGGCAGCGTAATCAATCTGTGGGGTCACATCCCCCACACCGAATGCGCTGGCATGGGCCTGACCATACGCCGCCTTGGCACTGGCAAGCAGCGCCTTGGACGGCACACAGCCATAGTTCAGGCAATCGCCGCCCATCTTATGCCCTTCCAGCAGGACCACATCGGCCCCCATCTGGCTGGCTCCGGCGGCCAAGGACAAACCACCTGATCCGGCGCCAATGACCAACAGGTCAGTCTTTATTCGTTCCATCACAGGGACTTTCCGCCGCGCAGGGCCTTGATCATCAGCGGCAGCGCCGCCAGCGCGCACAAGCCAAGGATCGGTAACAGGATGGAGGGCTCAAAAATCACCCCCAGATCCGGGCTTTCACCACGGGCAAACACCTCGCCCAACCCGGCCCCGACCGAGGTATAGACCACAGCCCCCGGAATGATCCCAAAAAAGGTCGAGATCATAAACCGGTGCAACGGCACCTCCAGAAACGCCGGCAACAGGTTGGCGACAAAAAACGGCACCGCTGGCACCAGCCGGATCAGAAACAGCATCGACCACTGGTTGTTGTCGATCCCGTCCTTGATGCGCTTCACTGTGCCGTCGCTGGACTCCATCCTGGCACCCAGACGCGCGCCAAGGCCCCAGCGTGCCGCCAGAAAGATCAGCGTGGCACCAGTTGTGGCCCCCATCACGTTGAACAGCGCGCCGGGAAAAGTGGCAAACAAAAAGCCGCCCGTTAGCGTGGCAATGGTGGCACCAGGCAGGGAAAACCCCACGATGGCCACGTAAACGGCAATAAACACTAGCGCCGTCGCCAGATAATTGGCATCGCGAAACATCAACAACGCCTCGCGATTGTCGCGCAGTGCTTCGAAACTAAGATAGTCGCGCAGGGTAAACGCACCGATCAGCGCGACCATCAGAATGACAGTGATCGGCACATATCGGGCCAGTGAACGTTTGGGCATATCGGGCGAATCCGTCATCGGGGGTGTCCTGCAGGGTAAAGGCCATGTGTTACGCCCTATCTGTACCCCCTACGAGCAAAGCAACAGGGCGATCACGGTGCATTGATATCGCCCGCCGTTTTTGTGAGGTTTCTGCCCTGCCCGCGCCTGATTGAAACATTTACGGTGAAACCTGCACCGGTTATGTTGCAAAAAACCGTCAATTTCGGCGCTGGCAGGGTTTGACTTACCACGCAAGCCCCATTAAATGACGGCTTCGAACACATCCGGAGATGGGCGATTCCGCGCGTTCTCTGACCGCAATACTGGAGTACAGGGCGATGAAACGCACCTTTCAACCTTCGAACCTAGTGCGCAAGCACCGCCACGGGTTCCGCTCGCGCATGGCCACTAAAGCTGGCCGCAAAATCCTGAATGCTCGCCGTGCGCGTGGCCGCAAGTCGCTGAGCGCGTAACGCCTTAGCCGACCCAAGGATTACGGACATGACACCGCCGAGGCCCCCCAAGGATGGCAATGCCACCCCCGGGGAAAAGCCCTCGGCGGTTTCTATACATGTGCCCGAAGTTTCTGCCATTGCCCCCCCTGCCCCCCTGACTATCCTGCGCAAACGCGCGGATTTCCTGCGCGCGGCCCGTGCCCGGCGTCAGGGCACCCCCGGCATGATGGTCCAGGGACGCAAACGCGCCCCGGACGAGGACCAGGACAAAGCTGCGGGCATCCGCGTTGGCTTTACCTGCTCCAAGAAAGTCGGCAATGCCGTTGCCCGCAATCGCGCCAAACGCCGCCTGCGCGAAGCCGCCCGGTTGATCCTGCCGCAACATGGCCGTGCTGGCTGGGATTACGTGCTGATTGGCCGCCGCGCCGATACGGCTAAGCGTCCCTTCACGGACCTGCAGGATGACCTGCGCCGAGCGCTTACAAAAATCCACAGCTAAACGCGCGCTCTTTGTTCTCTCCCTGCCCGGCTGGCCAGGAAAAAAGCATCTGAAAATCACATTTCCTGATACCCGATCAGATGGCTTGAAAAAAACAACAAATCACGATATTTGAATGTTAGACACCGTTCTAACAGACGAACACCGAAAGGAGCACTCCATGCCAATTGAATTTGAAGGCAAAACAATCGAAACTAACGATTCTGGCTACTTGCTCAACGTCGAAGACTGGAGCACAGAACTTGCTAATCTCATGGCCACAGCCGAAAGCATCACGCTGACTGATCGCCACTGGGATCTGATCAAATATCTGCGCGAAGAATACTTTGAAAACCGCCAGAATCAGCCCAACACCCGCACCATCGGCAAAGCGATGAGCGCGGCCTGGGGCGAAAAGGTCTCTCAGAAAGAGCTGTACGAGCTGTTCCCCGGCGACCCATCGAAACAAGGCGGTCGCATTGCCGGACTGACCGAAAGCCGCCGCAAAGGTGGCTACTAACCCCCCTTTCGACAATCCAACCACAGCGCAGAAAGCCCGCAAGGGCTTGATAAGCGGGTGGGTCAAAAAATCTTATTGCGCCACCAGGCTTCGCCCCGGGGTGGCGTAATGAGATGGCGCGCATATATGGTGTCTCAGACACGCTCCGCACGCATGCGCGAAACGCCAAAGGCCCTGAAATGACCCTGCTCGCCCATATCCTCGCGCTCCCAGTGCGCGCCTATCGGCTGATCTTTTCGCCCTGGGTTGGTTTCAACTGCCGTTATCAGCCCACCTGCAGTGCTTACGCACTAGAGGCCCTGGAAAAACACGGCGCGCTAAAAGGCAGCTGGCTGGCGGCCCGGCGCATTGGCCGCTGCCACCCGCTGGGCGGCGATGGCTATGACCCGGTCCCAGATCGCGACGACATGTAATCTGGCGACGCCAAACACGACCAAGCCTGATATCGTTGGCATGACCAATGGCGCCGCGATAGCTTTTGCCCATAACAGGCAATCTGTCCAACGGCATCATGTTTCCGGAGGATGCCCAATATACCGGGCGCGCTATCGACAAAGCCTATGGTGAACAGCGCGCCAAATGGGACCCCATGTATGAGGTCACCCAGATCAAGGGCGATGGCCCATCCATTCCTGTCCCCGGATGACGACTTTTCCGATTACGGCACCTGGGACGTTGGCAACCTTGATTTTTCTCAGGCCAAGTTTGGCACTAACCTCATAAGTTTGGCCAGATCGGCCCCTCCGACAACCACTCAACGCGGGGCACTACCGAAGAGAACCACTTTTTGGCAAACCTGCCAACTGCGAACCCTCGACCGAACGCCGGATCCACCCGTTCATGAAGACCGAAAATGGCGCGTTGTTCAGCTGGCAACAGGTCGCCTCAGGGTTGGCGGCTATGATTTCACCGAGGCCGACGCAAAGGCGCGCAGGTATCGCCGATGTCAGGCCGTTCTCTTGCCCGATCCGCATAACTCCACTAAAGCCCCCCTATGCTGGACGACAACGATGATATTCACCCGCTATTTGCCGGGGCACCTCGGACCACCGCGTTCAAGAAACTGCGAAAGCGGATCGTGCGTCAGACGCGCGAGGCGATCGACCAATACGGTATGATCGAACGCGGCGCGCGCTGGCTGATCTGCCTGTCGGGCGGCAAAGACAGCTATACCTTGCTGGCGGTGCTGCACGAATTGCAGTGGCGCGGGTTGTTGCCGGTCGACATACTGGCCTGCAACCTTGATCAGGGACAGCCCGGATTTCCGGCCACTGTGCTACCAGAATTTTTGCAACAACGGGGTGTGTCGCACCGGATCGAATATCAGGACACCTATTCCATCGTTGTCGACAAGGTGCCACAGGGGCGGACCTTTTGCGCACTGTGCTCGCGTCTGCGGCGGGGAAACCTGTACCGGATCGCCCGTGAAGAAGGGTGCAGTGCCGTTGTGCTGGGCCATCACCGCGACGACATCCTGGAAACCTTCTTTATGAATTTGTTCCACGGTGGGCGGCTGGCCACAATGCCCCCCAAGCTGGTCAACGAAGAGGGCGATCTGTTTGTCTATCGCCCCCTGGCTCATGTGGCCGAGGCCGACTGTGCCAAATTCACCGCTTCGATGGGCTATCCGGTCATCCCTTGCGACCTGTGCGGCAGCCAGGACGGGCTGCAACGCCAGCAGGTCAAAGCGATCCTTGACGGCTGGGAGGCTAACAGCCCCGGGCGGCGTCAGGTGATGTTCCGCGCCTTGATGAATGCCCGCCCCTCGCATCTGTTGGACCCGAAACTGTTCGATTTTGCCGGGCTTACTCGTGCAGAAGAACAAATTGACAACAATCTGGCGAAAATACCGCAGCTCCGTTAACGATGAGGTCAGACCCGGCGGCTAGATTTCCCGTATTCGCGTAATGCGCCAGACGGGAAAGGCCAAGCCATGCCGACATCGACACCGGGGTCACCGGTAAGCGGGCCTTTGGCCCGGTTTCGCAACCAGATCATACCTGTGCTTACTGGTCCGCCGATTCTGGCTTTTTTGCCCGCTATCACATTGGGCGCCTTTTGGGTGGGCGGCGAAGGAGCTTTGGTTTTTGCGTCCCTGGGCCTGCCACTGATCTTCGCGCTTGGCGGCGCATTTGGCGGTTGGCGCGGTGGCGACGGGGTGCCCCGGGACAGTGTGACTGGCCTGATGTTGCGAGACGGGTTCGAAACCGTGATCAACCAGGTCTTTGACCAGACCGACGGGTCAGACTTGCGCTCTGCCTGCTTTGTGCTGGAACTGGATGACTATCGCGAATTGATCGACCAGCATGGGCAAACCGCCGCTGATACCGTGATGCAGCGCTGCGGTGATCGGATTTTGGCAGTCCTGCGCTCTGGCGACACTGTGGCCCGGCTTGGCGACAGTCGGTTCGCAATCTGCCTGATGGCGGTACGGCAACTGGATCTTGAGCTGTGCATTCAACTGTCCGGCAGGCTGCAAAGTGCCATTGAAGATCCGGTATCGCTGGATGGCATGTCAGTTTACATGACCTGCTCTGTCGGATTCTGCCTGCGCAGTCGCATCTCTGGTGCAACCGGACAGGACTGGCTGACTGGGGCCACGGCGGCCCTTGCCGATGCTCAGCGGGCCGGGCCATCAGCAATCCGTGCCTATTCAGCGGAAATGGGGCGCCGAACCCAAGCGCGCAGCGATCTGAGAGACGAGGCGGCGGCGGCGCTGGAGAACGGTCAAATTCAACCCTGGTATCAACCTCAGATTTCCACTGACACCGGCAAAGTCACCGGATTCGAAGCGCTGGCGCGTTGGTTGCACCCGATACACGGAATCATCCCGCCCGCCACATTTTTACCCGTCATGGAAAAGGCTGGGCTGACTGAACGCTTGGGGCAGGTGATGCTGTATCACTCTTTAACCGCCCTCAAGGCCTGGGATAATGCCGGGGTGGTTGTTCCGCAAATTGGCGTGAATTTTGCCAGCGACGAATTGCGCAACCCTGGTCTGGTGGACAAGGTCCGCTGGGAACTGGATCGTTTTGATCTGACGCCGGACCGGCTGGCGGTTGAGATATTAGAAACCGTGGTGACCAACACCCCGGATGATACAATTACCCGCAACATCGCCGGGCTGGGTGCGCTGGGCTGCCGGATTGATCTGGACGATTTTGGCACCGGCCACGCCTCGATCTCGGCTATTCGCCGGTTTTCGGTGTCACGAATCAAGATTGACCGGTCTTTTGTGATGAAAGCGGATCGCGACCCGGAACAACAACGCCTGATCGGTGCGATCCTGAGCATGGCAGAACGGCTGGATCTGGAAACCTTGGCCGAAGGCGTGGAAACCGTAGGCGAACACGCGCTGCTGGCGCAACTGGGCTGTAGGCATGTGCAGGGTTACGGCATTGGCCGCCCGATGCCGTTTGATCAGACGCTGGACTGGATCAGCGCCCATCAGGCGAAATTGCAGGACGCGCCGGTGATTGGGCGTGAAACCGGCTGAACCTTGCCCCAAAGGGNGGGCGGTGCTTTGGCACCACAAAAACTGGCGATTCCGCTTGACCTTTGGGGCTGCACTCTGTTGAACCCACCGATGACTTTCCATGCATTAGGTGGCTGTCCCAGATGGACGATCAGAACAAAAATCTTATCCTAGCAACCGCGCTCAGCTTTCTGGTGATCCTTGTTTGGTTCGTCGTGTTCCCGCCCCCCGAGCCGGAACCAGCCCCGCTAAGCGAGACCGGAGAGCTGACACCGCCAAAGGGCGGCACCGCCAGTGCCCCCGTCGCGACAGGAACGGCAGTGCCCGCCACCGGTACGGCGCAAGTGGAATCGCCGCAAGACACCCAGCCCAACGCGCCGCGCGTTGCCATCGACACCCCACGCCTGACCGGTAGCGTGTCGCTGTTGGGTGGTCGGATCGACGATCTGTCGCTGAAAGATTACCGCGTCAGCATTGAACCGGACGCCGAGATTGTCCGCATGCTGTCGCCGGTTGGCGACGCCGCAGCTTATTACGCGCTGTATGGCTGGGCCCCCGGGGCAGGCCTGACACTCGAAGACGTGCCCGGTGCCAACACCGAATGGGCCGTTGAAACCGGCGGGACATTGGGCGTTGGTACACCGGTCACCCTGATCTGGAGCAATGCCAAAGGCCTGACCTTCCGCCGTGTACTGGAGGTGGACCAAGACTATATGTTCACCATCACCCAATCGGTCGAAAACGCCTCGGGCAGTTCTGCCAGCCTCGCGCCCTACGGCATTCTGGCGCGCCATGGTGAACCGCAGGATCTGAAAAACTTTTTCATCCTGCACGAAGGTGTTGTTGGCATGGCTGACGGCAAGCTGACCGAAACCGATTATGGCGACATGACCGATTTCGTGGTGGACCCCCGCGAAGGCGCGCGCGCCGAAGTTGTGCAGGTGGACTCCAACGGCTGGATCGGCTTTACCGATCACTTCTGGATGTCCAACCTAATCCCGGCCCCGGGCAGCGCGTTCAAATCAGTCGCCAAATATGACGAACGCCGCGACATCTATCAGACTGAAACCGTCCTGCCGACCGTCACTGTCGAGGGTGGCCAGAACGTCAGCGTGACCACACAGCTATTCGCAGGTGCCAAGGAATGGGCCACGATCCGCGAATATCAGGCGACGGGTATCCTGGGCTTTATCGACAGCATCGACTGGGGTTGGTTCTTTTTCATTACCAAACCGATGTTCTGGCTGTTGCACAATATCTATGGCCTGATCGGTAATATGGGCTGGGCGATCATCGGGCTGACCCTGATCATCAAGGCGCTGTTGTTCCCGCTTGCCTATAAATCCTACGTCTCGATGGCCAAGATGAAAGAGCTTCAGCCGCAGATGGAAGAGCTGAAGAAAGCCGCCGGGGATGATCGCCAGAAAGTCCAGCAGGGCATGATGGAACTGTATAAAAAGGAAAAGGTGAACCCGGCCGCTGGCTGTTTGCCGATCCTGTTGCAGATCCCAATCTTCTTTTCCCTCTATAAGGTGATCTTTGTCACGATCGATTTGCGTCAAGCCCCGTGGTTTGGTCCGTTCCAGGACCTGTCCGCGCCTGACCCGACCTCGTTGATGAACCTGTTTGGCCTGTTGCCAATCAGCGGGCCGGAAACGGGGACCATCCTGGCGATGGTATTCATCGGCATCCTGCCGCTGCTGTTGGGAATTTCCATGTGGTTGCAGCAAAAGCTGAACCCGGCCCCCACAGACCCGACACAACAGATGATCTTTGCCTGGATGCCATGGGTGTTCATGTTCATGCTGGGCGGTTTTGCCAGCGGGCTGGTGGTGTACTGGATCGCCAACAACACCATCAC
>JGI24025J20009_10003558_pt1 | contig 10542 bp, 7 predicted proteins | sample Cruoilmetagenom3_FD_20009 | JGI IMG/M metagenome (IMG submission 20009) | reverse complement strand
TGGCGATCAAAAACGTGAACATCCCCAGATTTAGTTGGGACATCTGCAGCAAAGCCGTGCCGATGAAAAACAACGATGTTGGAAAAAGCACAAAGAAAGCTGCTGAAGCGTAAAGATGCACAGGCTTAACATTTTCTGGAAAAACACCTATCGCAGTCAAAGCCAAAGCGTCAAGAACCAGACTGAAAGCACCAGTCTTACCTAATGTTCTCCCGCGTAGACCCACGGATAGCCCAAGCGCAAACACAAGAGTGAGAAGCCCGCTGATTATGAGACCCGAATTGAACAGGACGGCGGTAACTCCTTGTTGGACTCCTAAATCGCTTAAGGCGTTTTCTGTCCAGCTAAACTGTGGAGAATGGGCTGTTGCAAGCGAGATTAATGTGAACGCTATTAGGGGCGTAAGTATACCGCTGACTCCAGATATTTTGAACCAAACATTCCCTTTCGAATTCACGGCAAACCCTTCCTTGCTCAAGAACAGCGTTAAGCGGCAGTTGTAAATAACTCTTAAGAATATTTTTTATTATTTACCACCCCTTTCGTTTTCCAAAAAGCATCATGTTGTTGTAGGTGCAGACATATTCGAAGCCTGTCTCTATAAGCTTACATGCCTCTTCAACNATTCTAGCGGTTGCGCTGTGAGACTCATCGTCTCTCTCATCAAATATGACTTGCTCAGGGGGTTATGCAAATATCCGTGTTCAAGCATGTGCTTGGCATNCCAGGGATCATCCGTTTTGTGGTATTCCACTGTGTGGTTTCTAATGTCTAAGCGTGTGGGAGTGAATTTGTAGCAACCTTGGGTTTAGAGTTTCAATCGCTAAGCGTTTACTTTTCTTGAAAGGTGGTTCGCCAGCCTCTTGGGTTGCAACTGAACACTCTCCTGCCACGAGCTGAGCAGTTTTACTGCTTCTCTCATTCTTAGCGAGACGCGCTAAATTTCACCCTTATGGCCTTTCTTGAAGATGGTTACGCCACTAGGCATCTCCGGGTTTTCTCCCAACTCTTTAGCCAACTGTTTCACGCCCTCAACTAGGGAAATCCTATGGATATATCCAAGAGACTCGAGTTTGGAAATATCACTTACGAGGCGATAGGTGTCTTCCGTGATTTCTGGTATTACATTAAGAATGGTAGAACGGCTGGTGACAGAACTGATAATCTTTGTCAGTTCCCGCATGGTTACTTCTTTTCCGGATCCCGCGTTAAAGATCTCGCCTGCAGGGGCTTTGTCCGCAATCAAGATTAAGCCTTTCACGAGATCCCTGACATGAACAAAGTCCCTTGTTTTTTGGTCTGTGTCACCGACTATTTGGATCGGTTTCTTGTTGAGATGCCAACGGAGATAGCGAGAAACCTCGACCAAAGCTAGTTTCGGATTCTCTCTTGGACCATATACGCAAAAGGGCCTCGCTATGATCACTGGCAAGTTGTATGTTCGGAAAAATGAGTTGCAGTATATTTCTCCAACTAACTTTGATGCGCCATAGGGAACAAATGGCTTCGTTGGGTGTTTCTCGTCTATCGGAAAGTACTGGGGTTTTCCATAAACAGAAGCTGAAGAAATGTAGACTATCTTTTTTGCTTGAGCGTGTCGTGCTGCATCCAAGACATTGAAGGTTCCTCCGGCATTCGTCTCGAAATCGAATCGAGGGTCGTTAACTGAAACAGTGCCGTTGGCGTTAGCTACGAGATGGAAAATCAAATCAGCACCCTCTGTTGCCTTGATGACTTGTCGCGGGTTTCGCACATCACCTCTAGTTAGTTTTACCCCTGCTGGAATATTTTTTTCTGATCCAGCGTATAGGTTATCAAATACTACTATTTCTTTGTGCAAAGATAAGAGTGCGTCAACAAGATGTCCACCTATGAATCCAGCGCCTCCCGTTACCATTATCTTCCTGTAGTCCTCTAACATCAGAGTCTCCATCCTTCTTGTATGGATAACTCTTTCCGTACTCTCTGGCTCATGTTGAAAACCATCTCGATCAGCTCAGGCGACTTGGCTACAACCTTGTCTATCAGTCTCTGGATCTCTCGCCAGCTCATAACGTCGACCCACGAAAAGCATCTCTGATCACTTGAAAACTTAATGCTTGTGCGTGCATATAAATTTCAACTTCGGAACTGTATTCCCGAGGCTGTTGCCTTTAGGTTAAAACAATCCTGTTATGCTTTCCACAAACATAAAAATGGACTTTGTGGGAGACATCATTTACATTTTAAATAAAAAATTACTATGATGAAAGGTGAAAAAATAGAAAGCCAAGGCTACATTTTGTTATTGAGCAGAAAACTCAGAGCGAACAAAACAACTTGAGATAATCCTCTAAGTGTCTTGTGACCAAAAAGTTTTTCAAAACGTGCTCTCTTCCTCTTCGCCCCATTTCTTTGGCTTCTATCGAATGTTTGAGTAAGTAATGCGTCTTTTCAACCGCCTCTTCGATGTTGTTAACTAAGAATCCGGTCTCACCATGGAGTATTTGCAACGGGATTCCTCCAACATTGCTGCCGACGACGGGCACTCCCTTCCACAACGCCTCAGCCACGCTAAGGCCAAACCCCTCACGTATAGACTTCTGTAGAATGACGTTTGAGGCCCTTTGAAATGCGTTGACTTCGATGTCGCCCACACCTTTTAAGTCTGTCAGCAAATGTATGTTGTAGTCTTCGGCTGCATGGCGAGTGGTTTTCTCGCAGTATGTCCATCCTTCAGGGTCATCTTTAGCCATACTGGCTATTAATAATAGTTGGACGTCAGGCACNTTTTTCTTGACTAGTCGGTAAACGTCNATCACTCCTAACGGGTCTTTCCATGGGTCAAATCTGGCAACCTGCGTTATTATCGGCTTTTCGTTGTCTACATCGTATTTGTCTAACNTGGAAAGAACTAGGCTTTCAGAGAGAGGTTTGTTCTTAGCGCTTAAGGGGTCTATAGACGGTGGAATTACNGCCACTTTTTTTGCTCTTAAGGGTTCTTGTACAAACTGTTCCATCGTGAAGATTGAGGAGTCATACCGAAGTGCAAACGGAGTGATGAAACCCACAAATTCTTGATTTGGATGAGACAGATCGATGTGGCAGCGCCAAATCCACTTTCCAGCTCTAGCCGAGTGGTAACTGATAATCGCTGCTGGTTGACAATCATGAACTATAACAAATTCGTAGTTCAAGTCGAGTTCACGAGCGTTCATTTCGTTGTATTTTAGGTACGTTCTCTTCATCTGTTTCGTCAAGGAGACGTCCATGCCTTGAAGGCCGTTGTGAATAGTCTTTGTAACATTGAAGAATTCGTCTGAGCCGTTGATGACTTTCCATTCAGCGTTCAACCCAACGTCACGCATCAAGGGAACGAGTCTATGAAGGATTTCAGCCACCCCACCACCGAAGGATGTAGAGTTTATGTTGCACACGTTTTTTCCTGTTAACTTTTCTGACAGCGCCTTAATCTCTTCTATTTGTCTCTCTCCAATTATTGGAGCGTACTTGTCGATAGAAATCTTTTCTACAGGAACGCTGCTCATGCTCTTTCCCGAACTCAAATATAGGCTATGGTCACTTAAAACGTATTCACCCTTAATTAGATGGGTGCTATCCTGAAGAATATTTTATAAGAGCACATACCGTTTTATAAGTTGGTGGCAGTTTTGGCGGGGGTAGTCCTTAAAGATCTAACGAAGCGTTTTGGTGAAGTGGTGGCGGTTAACAGGCTTAGCTTGGAGGCGAAAGACAAAGAGTTTGTTGTTCTTTTGGGCCCTTCCGGATGCGGAAAGACAACCACCCTTCGATGTATCGCAGGTCTTGAAACCGCTGATGACGGAGAAATCTACATAGGGGACAGACTTGTGAACGATTTAGATCCGAAGGAGAGGAATATAGCTATGGTCTTTCAGAGTTATGCCCTTTACCCTCATATGAGTGTGTTCGATAACCTTGCCTTTCCGTTAGAAAATGCTAAGGTTCCAAGGGACGAGATAAAAGATAGAGTTCAGGAAACCGCAGAACTGTTGAAGATAGAGGGACTTCTTAATAGAAAGCCAAAGCAGCTAAGCGGAGGCCAAAGGCAGAGGGTAGCTCTAGGTAGAGCGATGGTTAGAGAACCTCACGTTTTTCTTATGGATGAGCCTCTCAGCAACTTAGATGCAAAATTGAGAGTCTACATGAGGGCAGAGCTTAAGAAGCTTCAGAAGGATGTTGGAATCACAACCGTTTACGTCACCCACGATCAGGTTGAGGCTATGACCATGGGAGACAAGATCGCTATTCTAGATGAAGGCGTTCTCCAGCAGTTTGATCATCCACACAAAATATACTTTCATCCATCTAATGAGTTTGTGGCGGGCTTTATAGGCACTCCACCCACCAACTTCTTTGACTGTACCTTAACGAATGAAGCCCCTTATGCTTTGGACGCCGGGGAGTTCAGATATCCACTGCCCGATTATTTGCTGAAGAACATGAACGAGTGGCATTCAAATATGCTTATCCTTGGTGTGAGACCTCAAGACGTACTTGTTTACAAAAATGTGAGGAAGAAGAAGACCTTAGTAAAGGCACAACTAGAGGTTACAGAGCCTCTTGGAGATAAGCTAGTACTTGACTTAAAAGTTGGAGATTATCTAGTTAAGGCGCTTGTAAGTCCAGACTTCAAGGTTGAGATGGGAGACGAACTGTGGATTGGGTTTCCAGCGGACAAGATCTACATATTTGACAAGAAAACAGGTAAAGCATTGACATAAAATTTCATTGTCTCTTTAGCCTTTAACTGCTCCTGCAGTGATGCCTCTCACGTAGTATCTCTGGAGCGCGGCGTAAATAGCAACTGGTACTATTGTAACTATTATTGAGGCGGCGGAAAGAAGACTCCAATTTTTTTCTAATCTTCCTACATTAGCAGGTATAATCTGCGTTGCCAACCTCATGCTCGGGGTTTGGATCATGGTTAGAGCAAAGAAGAAATCATTCCAAACCCACACGAACTGAAGAGCTACGATAGAAGCTAAAGCCGGCAAGCTCATCGGAAGAACTATCTTATAGAAGATTTTAAAGTAGGAGGCGCCATCCACTCTAGCAGCCTCTTCAACCTCTACTGGAAGTGTTGAGAAGAAATTTCTCAGAAAGAGTATCTGCCATGGAAGACCGAAAGCCGTGTGGAGCAGTATCAGCCCCATGTAAGTGTTTAGCAAGCTTAGATTGTTCATTAACGTATAGACAGGTATAATGACCATTTGCTGAGGAATCGCTTGAAGAAGGAATATTATAAGAAAAAGCATGTCCTTTGTTCGGAACGAGAACCTCGCAAAAGAGTAAGCCGCTAGAGCGGCAACACCTATAGGTATAAAAGTTGAAGGTATTGTAACGATAAGAGAGCTCATCATAGCGCTGTTTAAGGGAAAACTCGATGTTTTACCGACCCAAACGTCAGAGAAGCTTTCGAGAGTCAGATGAAAGCTTTGAAAGTTCCACCAGCCAAACTGCACTTCTTCGTAGGGTCTTATGGAAGACATAAAGACTCCTAGAAATGGTATGATCCAAATAAACGCTATACCCCAAGCAATTGCATGAACTACTATTGTTAACTTCCTTGTCCTTAATGTTTTGGCAAATGAAGAGAAATCTACTTTCAACTTTTCGACATCCTACTAACCATATATGCAGCAAACCCAAACGTCAGTATGGTAAGAAACACAGCCATTGCCGCCGCAGTGCCGAAGTTATACGGAGTATAGAAGCCTTCAAGCCACATGTCGTAAGCTAGGACTCTACTTGCACCACCAGGTCCTCCCTGAGTTGCAACAAACACCATGTCAAATACCTTGAGTTCCCACAGCACCGTCATAGTGACAACAACCAGAGTCGTAGACTTCAACATTGGAACGGTTATACGCCAGAAAGTCTTCCACCGTGAAGCCCCATCGATCTTAGCAGCTTCATATAGCTCTACTGGAATTCCCTGAAGACCAGCTGAATAAACTATCATACAGAAGCCAGTCCATATCCATACTGAACCTAATATCACACTAATTAACGCAGTATCTGGGAAGGCTCTCCAGTCTCTAACAAAGCTTCCAAGCCCGATATCACGGAGAACAACGTTCGCTACCCCAGCGTCTACGTCAAGCATGAAACGCAATAGCACACCTCCAACCACCAAGGGAGTAACCATCCCAAGAAAAATAATGGATTTCAATATGGCACCCCCTTTGACATCTCTTAACAACACCGCTAACAGAAGACCGAAAAACATTGTCAATGGAAGATGGATTGCTATCCATAGAATGTTATGGATCAGAGACCCCATTGGAAACTCTCCTAAGACAATATTTCTAGTATTGACCAGAGGATAAACTGCTCCGAAAAGAACGTGCCTATAGTTTTGAAGACCGATAAAATCGCCTGTTCCCTTCTTGAGGAAGCTTATGTAAATGGTGTCAACTATAGGATAGAACACGAAGAGCATGAGAAGAAAAAAAGCGGGAATTAGAAAAAGAATGGGGGTTATGGTTCGGCCTTTCACCTGTCGGCCTGCTCCTCCAAGCTTTCTTTTACGTCTGTTGTGCTAATGCTGCGGCTTGAAGCGTGTTGAGCACGTCGTCTAGCTTACTTGGGTCAACCCAGAGAAGCTTCAGCTGATCCCAGAAGGTTGTCTGGAACTTACCTCCGATGGCATCGTCTAGGTCGGAAACAATGTGAATGGTTGATTGAGAGATGAAGTCCAACACTTTCTTATCAAGCGGCGTATAAGCTGTTTCAGGTACATCATCGTGTGTACCGAAGAAACCGCCCAATCCAACCATGATTGTTTGGGCGTCTGGTCCCGCAAGGTATTGCAGCAGTTGGTTTGCCTCATCTGGATGCGGTGCATACTTTGGTGCTATTACATAGTCAACTGAACCACCAACTCCGTCTGTATCAGGGAATCCGAAGAAGTCAAGGTCATTCACGTCCCCTATCTGGCTCATGGTTGTCATCCAGCTGCCCATGAAGTATATGCCGTACTTTTCGTTCCAGAACTTTGTTATCTGATCCGTCCAATCGGCAGGAGTGCTAAAGTAACCGGCTGTAAGTAACTCTGTTAGATTCGCAAATGCCGCTTTAACCTCAGGGTCCGTCCAGTTGCGCACGCTTGGGCCCGTTATCAATTCCTCTTGAAGTTGATAGCCTCCAAGACCCATTATGAAGGCTTCGGTTGTGTCAGAGAGAGGCCATCCAACGGTGTCTCCGCTGGCTACGGCTTGTTCAATGCTTGATATTCCTTGGATAGTTGCCAGAAGAGTCTTGAACTCAGTGTAATTCGTGGGAACGGTCAACCCGTTAGCCGCGAAGAAAGATTTTTTGTACCAGAAGCCTGGTTTTCCTGAAAGCTTGAACGGTGCAGCCCATATCACATCATTCGCATCCTTTACCGCGTTTATGGTGTTCACTGGATATTTGGCTGAGTCAATTAAGTCGTTTACGCTTATCAGATATGGTGCTAGTTCCAGAATCCAAGCTGGCCACGGAGCTATTATCACATCGGCTATCGATGATCCGGCTCGAAGCTGCATTGGCACACCTATCAAAAGATCCTCTGTTGTGTAGTGATAATGCGTAACAGGTATGCCTGTTAGCTCCGTAAAGTTGCCTAGGCACTGCAGGAAGTTCTTTTCTTCACTTCCACCCCAGAGACTGAAAACTGTAAGGGTTACAGGTGCAGCCGCTGTGGCCTTTATGGTTACTGTATCCGAGGCACTTGCCCCCACGCTATCAGTGATTGTGATCGTTGCAGTGTACGTGCCTGCGCTTGTATAGTTATGAGTTGGCGTTCGCTCGCTACTTGTAGGCATTCCGTCGCCGAAGTTCCATTCAAAGGTGTATGATGGGGTGCCTCCAATGGGCACCGCTTTTAAGGATACTGTTAAAGGCGCTACTCCCGATGTTGGAGTCGCCGAACCGATAACTACCAACGGCATCGATACGTTAAGACCGCTGATTGCCTCTAAGAGTGCTTCCAATAGGCTGGTGGACGTCGCTTGTGTTGTGTTGATGCTGATAATTGCTTCTGATAGATTTGCTTGATTCGTGGACACTTCATCCAGTTTACCCATAATCGCTGACGAGTAATAGACGCCTACGCCAGATATGATGATCACTATGATAAGCAAAATCGCTAGAACCGAATCAAATGTTCTTCTTACTGACGTCATTCATTCCTCCTTTATAGTCAAGTTGTTTATGTGTATCTAAAACATATTAAACACTTTCGATAGTTCACGCATATTTGAGTTTAAATTTAAGGCAGAATTTCTTCTCAGATGTAGTTAACTTGTAGATGAAAAGAAAATTATAAAAATATGGAGCAGTACCAAAAAGGGTATGAGCGCAAGTTTCGAATTCTTGGTGGCAGGTTTACCNGAACAAGTTCGCTATCTCGAGGAAAAAGGATGTTTCTGCAGCCATAAAGGATGCTTTCAACGATCAGATTTCAGTGACGAGCTCAACCTCCGTGCTTGACACTATTTCATCAGCTCTCTCAGTCATACAGACTTTCTTGGCAGGAGTTGCTGGTATCTCGCTATTGGTAGCTGGAATAAGCATAATGAATATCATGATTGTTTCATTGATGGAGCGTACAAGAGAGATAGGCATACTGAAGGCATTGGGCATGAAGGGACAAACGGTGCTTCTAATCTTCTTGGGCGAATCTATTATAATCGGTCTGCTTGGAGCTGCGATTGGCATAGTGTTCGGTTTTAGCTTAGCTGTTGTGGTCGCGAGACTAGGTTTGCTGAACGTGAGCGGACCAATGAATCTGAGTACGAGTGGGCTGTCAATAACGCCAGTTTTGACACCGACAGTGTTCTTAGGTGCTTTCGGTTTCGGCTTACCAGTCAGCGTGATCTTTGCACTTTACCCAGCTTGGAGAGCTTCAAAACTAAAGCCAGTAGAAGCATTAAGATACGAATAATGATGCGACACATCAAAAAGGCGAAAAAAGGAGTTTTTTGCTGCAGTGCGGGGGGTGGGATTTGAACCCACGAACCCCTACGGGACAGGCTCCTGAAGCTTCCGCGTCTTTTATGTTGACTCTGCGCCTTTGACCAGGCTCGGCGACCCCCGCACGACACATCTATTAGGCAAAACTTTCCAATAAGCGTTTACTCGACTGCGTTTTAAANATTTAAGAGANGAATGGTGTGNCGAGGGTTAGANCCGNANCGGAACTNTGAGAAACAGATAGTCTTGCAGAGAAAGCCTAGGATAGAAATGGACATAGTCCAATTAATTTTTATTNGTATAGGCATACAGTAGCAAACATGTCAGCTACACTTGCCATNGTAAATGCCAACGTGATAACCCTANATCCAGAACAGCCGAAAGCAGAAGCAATAGCTGTTCGAAACGGAAAAATAATCGCCGTAGGCTCAAATGAGCAAATCAGCGAAGACGTAAAAAGCGAAACGCAGGTGATAGATGCCAACAACAAAACAGTTGTTCCGGGATTCGTTGACTGCCACGTGCACATGACCGGTTTCGGACGGTTTTTGCAGACCCTTAACCTAAGAAAAGCCAGATCCATAAGAGAAATGCAGCAGAAACTGCGAAACTATGCGGAAAAAACGGTGGAAAAGAAGTGGATTCTTGGCGGAAGATGGGACCACGAAAAGTTCTTGGAAAAACGTTATCCGACATGTTGGGACTTAGATGCAGCGGTTGCGGACAAACCTGTCTTTCTGATTCGTGTCTGCGGGCATGTTGGCGTGGTTAACAGCAAAGCCTTACGGCTGGCTGGTATAACAAAAGAGACAACGATAGAAGGGGGCAAAATAGACCTGGACGAAGCCACAGGTGAGCCTAATGGGATTATAAAAGAGAACGCGCTTGAGCTTGTTTGGAGAGTCATCCCAAAATCAGGCCCTAAAGAGCTTGAAAACGCTTGTCTTCTCGCTTGTCAAAAAGCGGTTAAGACAGGGATTACTGGTGTTCATTGGCTTGTGAATTCTGCGGAGGAGGTGCGCATTATACAGAGGCTTTGCTCTGAAGACAGACTGCCGTTAAGAGTTTATTTTGGCATTCCGGTGGATTTCTTAGACGAGTTGATCAAGCTGGGTTTGCTCACAGGCTTTGGCAATGACATGGTCAAGATTGGTTTCGTTAAGGTTTTTGCTGATGGCTCTTTGGGAGCTAGAACAGCCGCCTTGAATGAGCCTTACTCTGATAAGCCTGACACAAGAGGCATGATGCGCTACACTCAACGACAGCTGAATAGACTTGTTTCGAAGGCACATAGAGCGGCTTTACAGCTGGGTGTCCACGCCATAGGAGACCGCGCCGTGGAAGCTGTTCTCAAAGCCTTTGAAGCCGCCTTGAAAAGGACTCCGCGGAAAAATCGTAGGCACAGAATCGAACATTGCTCCGTTCTCAATCCAAAGCTGATCAAGCGCATGAAGCGCTTAGGCATAATAGCGTCGGTTCAACCTCATTTCGTTTTCTCGGATTTCTGGGTTACTGACCGCTTGGGCAAGGCTAGAGCACGCTGGGTTTACCCGTTTAAGACGC
>JGI24025J20009_10003555_pt1 | contig 10547 bp, 12 predicted proteins | sample Cruoilmetagenom3_FD_20009 | JGI IMG/M metagenome (IMG submission 20009) | reverse complement strand
CTTTTGAAGATGGAAAGTGGGTCACTATCAAACCCAACAATAAATCCTCCCTGCACCTGCAAGCCATAGTGCTGTATCTTCTTAACCGAAGCCAACAAATCACGACCCTTATTCTGCAACTTATTGCATTCGACCAAACTTTCTTCATTGGGGCTTTCGATCCCCACAAATACCATGTCAAATCCCGCCTCACTCATTAGACGCATTAGCTCTTCATCATCGGCAAGATTTATAGATACTTCCGTATAAAATGGAAAGGGACGTTTCTTCTCTTCCATCCATTTAATTATTGCCGGCAGAATTTCTGACTTTAGTTTCCGTTTGTTGCCAATGAAATTATCATCAACAAAGAATACGCTAGCTCTCCACCCCATATCGTATAATGCGTCCAGTTCAGCTATTATCTGACTTTTGTCCTTGGTTCGTGGTACATGCCCGTTCAGTATAACGATATCGCAGAATTCACAATTGAAAGGGCAGCCGCGAGAATACTGGATAGTCATTGATTGGTATTTTTTTCTATTGATAAGCGACCACAAAGGCACAGGAGTCTTCCTTATGTCTGGGAATTCTTCACACGTGTAGATATGCTTGGCGCAGCCCTTCTCTAAGTCTTCTAAAAAAAGCGGCAGTTTGTCTTCAGCCTCGCCAAATATAAGATGGTCCATATCATCAAACCCAAAATCTTCATAGCCTGGGTTGAAAAAAGGACCACCGGCAACAATCTTGGTCCCTAACTTTCTGCACCTATCGATGACCTCCCTCGCCGAATTTTGCTGCGCCACCATAGCGCTGAGAAACACATAATCAGCCCACTTAAGGTCTTTATCTGTCAGGGTTGTGGTATTCATATCCACAAGCTTTTTCTCCCATTCCTCGGGCAGCATTGCCGCTACAGTTAATAAGCCCAGAGGGGGAAAAGTTGCCTTCTTAAAAAGAAATTTTAAAGCATACTTAAAACTCCAGAAGGTATCCGGGTATTGGGGATAAACTAAGAGTACTTTCATTCTACGCTCCTTTCAATATAGTCTGATTCGCAATACCATAACACAATACAACAATATTTTGCTAGTGTCTAGGCTTACTGACCATATGGGTAACACCGGGAAAATATTTTGGCAACTTCCTTTCCTTCTCATCCTCGCCGAAGCGCCGGGCAGAAGTCTGCACAACCGCCCCTACAGCCACCATGTGTTTCAGCCTGTTCTTATTCGAGATATTGGCCCTGATAAAGTCCAGCGCTTCTTGTGGGGTCACCCTCACCTCCTGCACTAGCCGGTGGTCTTAACCGGCACGCCAGCATAATGCCTAGAACACAAACTACAGCGCAAACCAAAAAGGCTATCTGATAGCTATTAAATATATCAAAGATACGTCCGGCCGTCACCGTACCGACTGCCCCACCGACAGCGTAGCCAAACGAAGCAACCCCCATGATAACACCATGTGAGCTCAAGCCAAATAACTCAGCAACTAGCGGTGATTCTATTGCCGCTAAACCACCATAGGCTAGACCGAGAATAACGGCAAAGAGGCAAAACATCCATAACTCTCAGGCCGCTAACAGCAAAAACAAAGCGCCTGACATCAGGATAAGATTGATGATAAGTGGCGATCTGCTCCCCAACCTGTTGGTAATACTACCGGCTGCAATCCTGCCTGCAATACTTAATGCTCCAATAACCGACTAAATAACGGCAGCAACTATAGCTGAAAATCCCAGATCGGTGACATGGTTGGCGATGTGGGCAATTATATTATGCAGACAATAGCCAAAGCGAAATAGTATGACGACAAGCCCCTGCAATTACCGACTACCCATTGCCTCTCGAAGAGAAAATCCCCTGGCGTGTAAATTCAAGCTCGCCGTCTCCTCACTTTTCCCATCAGGCAGCAGCCCCATTTTCGCCCTGGGTCAAACCTCAAGAACTAGGCTGCCACTGTTAGCAGAGCCCGCCATAGATTACTTTTTATTCGGCCGGCCGGGAAGTACTATTTTTAGCTTACGTCACCCTTTTTTGGTTCCCGGCATCCACCTAAGCCGAGCTTCTGGGCCAATCTATGGTCAGTACTTGGTCATTATAGGTGGTGAGCCTTTCTATACCAGCTTTGGTAACCACGTAGTCATCCTCCACACCAACCGCTCCTACATCGGGGAAGACCAGCTTGGGTTCAAGGGCAAAGACCATGTTCTCCCTGAATTCCTCGTGGAAGCCGGGGGCAATAACGGGATATTCGTCAATCTCAAGTCCAATCCCATGTCCAACGAAGGCTACTTGATGCCCCTTGTAGCCCATGAAATAGTCCTGATATCCCCTTTGCCGAACTAGTTCTATTATCTCCCTGTAAAGCTGAGACCAAGACCGCCCGGGGGCAACCCATTGTTCCACAAAGTCCTTAATCTCCTTAGCAACAGAGTAAGCCTCTTGCAGCTTTTGAGAGAGCTTCTCGATGACAAAAGTGCGAGTCATATCGGTTACATAGCCGTTAATCCCAACACCAAAGTCAATAATCAGAGGTTCATTCTCAGTGATAACATTAAAACTTGCCCCTTGGGCAATAGCAGGCGTAGTTCCCAGACCACCTAATGGAACATTCATAGTGGGAGAGAGGGTTGCTGTCTTGCCACAGAAGACATGGGCGGAGAACATTTCCTGATTATATCCCCGCATTCGCAGCAGACCTTGATGCCCCAAACGTCTGGCTAACGCTACCAGCAGTGCATCAACCTCCAGTTCGGTCATACCGGGGCGGATGCTTCTTTGCGCTGCCAGCATAACCTGATTCAGGATCTGACAAGCTTTCCTAATTTGTGAGATTTCATACTCCGACTTAATCATGCGGACTTTCCTCACGAGCTCTGAGACATCAAGGAAATCTGCCCCTGCGTGTTCTCGACGCAGGGCCAGATAATATCTCGCCGGTAGAACGTCCATTTCCAGACCTACTCTGCCTCGTATTGAGTAGTTAAAGTCGGAAAGAGCCTGAGCTAGTTGTTGGCTCTTTTTAAGAGGAACGACGTGACTCAAGCTTGACTCCTTTTGAGCACGCTCGAGGTTTCCGTGTACTGCTAGGACAGCTTCACCTTCAGCGGGAATAAAAAGGAAGCAACGCTGAATAGTACCAGCGAAATAAAAGAGGTCGACGTTTTGCGAGATTAAGGCTCCGGCGATATCACTGTCTTGAAGGGACTTCTGAAATCGGGCAATGCGCGACTGTATTTCTTCCCGTGGTGTGCGTTGGTATTCCATTACATCCTCCATGACTCAGACTCCTTAATTCTTAGCTTGCCTGTATGCGTGTTTTACCAAGCTGCCCATCACTTTAGCTGCCCTCTCCGGAGTAGGGTAAAAAACTACACCGCTCCGGACAAACTCCTGCTTCTCTTCAACCCAGACCCCGGTTGGCGACGGAAAGCAGGAAATTATGGGCTTTCCATGCGTGTCCGACTTGAGTAGGCTAGTTATCTCGTTGAGCAAAGACCTATTCGCTGAGGCATAAGCGGAATACAGTAGCACGCCATCTATGTTTTCATCCGTGAGGACAAGTTCAATGACCTCCCTTATTGTCTGACTGTCATACCAGGCAGGTCCCATGTCAACAGGGTTCGCCCGCATGGCTAAAGGAGCTAGCAACTGATCTAACCGCTTGGTGGTCTGGGGTGAGAAATCGGCTAATACCAGACTATTCTCTTCGCAGATATCACTCATGATCATGCCGGGGCCGGCTTGCCCGGAAAGAACAGCTACCCGGTTCCCTTTGGGCAAAGGACACAGAACAAGGGCTTTGGCTACATCAATTAGCTCAGTTGAGCTATCGGCCATAACAACGCCGGCTTGCTTAAAGGCGGCGGTATACACTTCGTATTTGCCAGCCATTGAGCCAGTGTGCGAATAAGCCGCCTTATCGCTCAAGCTGAACCTCCCCACTTTAAAGGCTACAATGGGTTTTCCCCTGGTCACGCTACGGGCGACCTCAAAGAGCCGGCGGGCATTATCCGTCCCCTCCACATATATCATTATCACCTTAGTGTCAGAATCATCAGCCATATATTCTAAGATGTCGGCAAATTCGATGTTACACCTGTTGCCAATGCCGATAATTTTGCTCATGGCGACGTGCTCTTCCATGGCCAGTGGCGCCATAAGATGGCAGAAGCCCCCGCTCTGACTCACCAGGCTTATGCCACCCTTTGGAGTAAGCGAGAACTCTGGGGTGAAAGAGGCGTTAAGGTTAGCATGCAGATTCACGAAGCCAAAAGTGTTGGGGCCGATTATTTTGATATTAGCCCTGTTAGCAATAGTCGTTACTTCCTCTTGAAGCTCAGCCCCCGCTTTATCCTCGATTTCTTTAAATCCGGCGGTAATAAGGACGACACCCTTTACCCCCTTCTCAGCGCACTCGATTAATAGGGTGGGCACCAGAGAAGAACGGACAGCGATAATGGCCAGGTCAATCTCGCCGGGAGCAGCCTTTATTGAGGGATAAGCCTTAAAACCCATTATTTCTGACAGACTGGGGTGTATGGGATATATCTTCCCCGGGAACCGTCCCATTATCAGGCTTGACATACAGTGATAGCCCAGCCGGTTAAAATCCGGCGATGCCCCTATCACGGCCACCGAGCGGGGATAAAAGATGGAGTTAAGATCATCCCAAGTAGACACGGCATTCCTCGTTAGCTGTTCGCCCTGCTTTCTGAATCTTCAAGCTCACTTACCTTCCTCTAGTATAACTCTGGCATCTACAACCAAAGCGCCATCGCTGTAGGCGAATACGGGGTTTAGGTCAAGCTCCTTGACCTCAGGATTTTGTTCGACAAAATCGGAAACCTTTAGTAGCATATCCTTCAGGTAGGACACATCCACTGCCTCCCGCCCTCGATAACCCTCCAGCAACGGATAGCCCTTTATTTCCCTGATCATCTCCGCAGCATCCCTTTTCGCTAAAGGAGCAATCCGAAAGGAGACGTCTTTAAGCACCTCTACCATAATTCCTCCCAGACCAAACATGAGCACCGGACCGAACTGGGTATCCTTATACATACCAATAATCACCTCAACACCAGGGCGGGCCATCTTCTGCACCGCTACCCCATGAAGCCTTGCCCGCGGATACTTCTGACTGCTAGTCTGCATAACGTCGTTGTAGGCCTTACCTACCTGATTGGCTGTCGTCAGTCCCAGCTTAACCCCACCGGCATCACTCTTATGCACAATATCCGGTGAAGCGATCTTTAATGCCACGGGGAAGCCAAGCTTTCGGCTTATGGAGATTGCTTCCTCTCTGGATGTAGCCAGCCTGGTATCAATCACGTTTATCAGCGCCTCTTTGAGAAGTTCCTTAGACTCAACCTCAGACGGTTCCCTCCTGCCCTCACCCTTAACTTTATCTATTATCGACTGCTTGGCCACGAAATCTTTATCCTTTATAAACTCTTTTTGCGCCCGCTAGCTATGGCGGCGATCGTTTGAAGCAATCGTCGGCCTATTACTTTGCTACATTCGCAAGCAACTTGCCAAAGTCCTTCACTGCACACACTTACTGCATAAGCACTGCATCCAACATTGGATAATAGACTTAGACGATCCCGGATGATTGCAGGTGCTAGTTGGTCTTCTATTTCAGGGCACATCGTCCCTAATAAAATGCCCTCTCCTGTTCCTACCTTCTGTCGAATCCGATCTATGGCTCGACGGCAGCTTGCCACTTGCGCCATTGAGCCACTACTGGGGAGTGTTCTGGTGATGGGGGGAAACCCTATTTCTGGCTTTTGGAGGGGGCCAGAGATGTCTTCTCTTGAGTCGCACACCTTAGCAGAGCCCATCTACATTCTACTCTGGTTCTCTAAGCTCCCTTATTCTTTTTCCTCGTACCACTGACGTATCCCTCGCCGCAGGATCTTCCCGGTGGCTGTTCTTGGCATATCCTCCGCCTTAATGAAGTCCACCGACTTAGGCCGTTTGTAGCCGGCTATCTTGTCTCGGCAGTACTCTATAATTTCGTGTTCCAATTCCTTGGACGGCTCCACGCCCTCAACCGGAACAATCACTGCCTTTATTGCCTCTCCCCACTTCCGGTCAGCAATCCCAACCACTGCCACCTCCTTTACCTTCGGGTGGCTGGCGACAAGTTGTTCTATCTCGAACGGGAACACATTCTCACCACCTGTGATTATCATGTCCGCCTTTCGGTCCATCAAGACGTAGTACCTGTCTTCGTCACGGAGGGCCATGTCACCGGTCCGGAAATATCCTTCGCCGAATTTAAAGGCTTCCTGTGTTTTTTCAGGGTCTTTAAGGTACTCGGTGAACATGGAGGGGGCACGCACACATATCTCACCTACCTCGCCCTCGCGAACCTCAGTCCCCTCCTCATCCAGAAGCCTTATCTTTTCCAGGCCGTATAATTCCCTCCCAATGCTCCCCAGCTTCTTCAGCTGCTCGTGTGGCCGCAGGATGGTCGTACCGCCCGCCTCGGTGGTCCCGTACTCCTCAAACAGGCCGGCGTTCTTCCAGTACTCCATCACGGCTATTTTGGTATCCTTCCGAACAGGTGCCGAGGAACACAGGAGCTTTCTCATGCCTGAAACATCATATTTTACCTTCACCTCGTCGGGTAGGTCAAGCATCATTACGAAGTGTGTAGGTACCAATGAAGTAAAAGTGGTCGCTTCATCCTGCATGGTCTTGATGTAATGCTCCGGGTCAAAGCCTATCCTGTTATATATACACACCCCTCCACCAACCCAGGTAAAGGCCCAGGAAAAGAAGATGGAGTTTATATGGCTTGTGGGCATCACCAGCAAGGTTATGTCGTCGCTAGCAAAGCCAAAATTCACCACGTGCAACCAGTTATAGGCGATGAAGCTCTTATGCGAGCGCACCACCCCTTTGGGCTTCCCGGTCGTCCCGGAGGTGTAAGTAATAGTCCAGGGGGATTCTTCATCTACCTCTATGCCCGGCTCCTTTGAGGACCCTTTCTTGATGATTTCTTCATAGTGTTGATATCCCGTAGGAGCCTTCTCATCGCCGAAGAAGAGATAGTTGTCACGAGGAATGGACAATTGGTCACGAATGGAATCCACTCCTTCCACGAACTCCTTGGACACTACAAAGACCTTAGCCTCACCATGTTCGCATATATATTGGAATTCGGGAGGTGCCAGTCGAAACAGGATAGGTATTATTGTTAACCCTGCTTTCGCTGCTGCCCCGTACATCTCCATCCACTCCACACAATTGTAGGCAATAGCGGCAAATCTATCCCCGGGCTGCAGGCCCAAACCCAGCAGCGCATTGCCCAGCCTGTTACATCGTTCATTCCATTGCTTGAAGGTTAGAGAGCGGCTGAGATCCTTCGCTCCCATTTTATCCGGATGCAGGTAAGCGTTGTTCCTTAGCACATCCCCCGCATTTAACCATTTACCCATTTATTGACCTCCTGTCTATCATATTTTGCCAGAATCTCATTTTCCCTGGCAAAGTCTCCCGGTTCCGTTTCAACCTACAATTCATTTACCAAACCAGGAACTCAAGTGTCCGGTAACCTCGACCTGCTTACTTCATTATACCAGTCCGGTTGTTGTCCTTCCAGTCCTCCTGGCTTCCTCAAGGAGCTTTCTCAAATTATCTCGACATACAAGTTCAATCACAGGAAAGTGCCCAAGCGGCTTAGGTCAATGTTTCCGCCACTCAGCAAGCAAACCGTTTCAGAACCGCTGGGGATTTTGGCTTTCTCAAAAAGCAGAGCTGCAAATCCGGCTGCTCCAGCCGGTTCCGTTAGGAGCTTACACCGCTCCAAAATCAAGCATAGAGCTTTTATCATTTCGTCATCCGACACCAGAACGAGTTCATCAACATACTCTTGCACCGAAGCCAAATTCAGCTCTCCAACAAAGGGAGCAGCTAAGCCATCTGCAATGGTGTCCATTCTATCTAAATGAACCACTGCCTTCTGCTGCAGGCTTTGCCACATGGCTGAGGCACCAACGGGTTCCACACCCACAATTTTAACCGCCGGCTTCTTTAGCTTGATGGCCGTGGCAATTCCCGAAATCAGGCCGCCACCGCCGACAGGGACGAAAACAACATCAACCTCCGGCAAGTCCTCCAGGATTTCCAGCCCTATCGTCCCGTGACCGGCCACCATGTGGGGGTCATCAAAAGGGTGAACGAAGGTCAAATTACGTTTCTTTTGCACCTCCAGGCATGTTGCTAAAAGTTCGCCCTCGGTAAGAACCACTTCCGCACCATAGCCCTTGGCAGCATTAACCTTGTTCGGAGGAGTCGTATGGGGCATCACTACTGTAGCTGAGATGCCAAGCAAAGAGGCGGCATAAGCCAAGCCCTGGGCAAGGTTTCCAGCTGACATAGTGATAACCCCTCTTTTTCTTTCCTCCTCTGTCAGATGATGCAGCTTATTGATAGCTCCTCTAGGCTTGAATGAACCTGTTTTCTGAAAGACCTCCGCCTTGAAATGAAGGTGCGTGTCAGTACGCTTTCCCAGAGTCGTAGAAGATATCAAAGGTGTTCTCTGGACTCGACCAGCTATAATTTGCTGGGCGGTAGTAACATCACCTAGTTCAATCATCTACTTTCTCTTACATATCCTATCCTAGGTGAGAACGTGGTAAAGCGTAATTTTGTCCTCCTTTACCGGTGGGCTCGGGATCCATAAACCGCACATGACAAAGCAAAGAACCTGGTGAACCTGTCTTGAATATAAACCTCTCCTCAGGCCTTCTTGCCCCACTTCTCCTTCCATCTGCCTTTGGCTTGTGGGTTAACTGCATAAGGAGGCCATTCCCCCTTGAGGGCCAGGATAACCTGTTCCATCGGCTTATACCAGAATTCCGGGCCCGAGTCGGCGACAGCGGAGTACCAGGCACTGTGGCCAGTGAAGATGACGTTGGGCATTTTGAGAAGCGGGTTATCTGGGGCCACAGGTTCGTCCACAGTAACGTCGAGTCCTGCGCCAGCGATAAGCCCCTCCTGCAAAGCTCTAACGAGAGCTGGCTGATCCAGAATGTCTCCCCGAGAAGTATTGATTAAATAAGAGTTAGGTTTCATCTTCTTGAACTCCTCGTAGCCAAGCATGCCTCTTGTCTCTTCAGTGACCAGCGCGTGAATGACAACAAAGTCTGAATCCTTAAGGAGTGTGTCAAGACCTACCGGCTCTATCCCTCGACTCGCTAAAACCCCTCCCAGAATATATGGATCATATCCGATAACTCGCATTCCCAGTCCCTTAGCCTTGAGGGCTGTGACTGTGCCTATACTGCCCAAGCCTATGATGCCAACAGTCTGATTTCGCATACGCAATACAGGCGGCTTAGCAATCTCTTCTATCGCTTTTCTATCGAAAGGCACGAAACGAACCTGTCTCTCCTTCACTGCTTTATCTAGCTGGAAAAGCTTACGGCCCAGAGCCAGCATCAGTGCTACGGCAGTGTCTGAAACTTCGTCTATGCAGTAACCAGGAGTATTAGTAACAACTATGCCATACTCGTTGGCGGCTGCTAAATCGACCCGGTCGTAACCGAGACCGAAACTGGCGAGGATACGGCACTTGGCAAGCTCGCCAAGTACTCGCCGGGTGAAGGGCTGAAGCGGAGCGGTACATATGACAGCATCAGCATCTGCGGTATTGCTAATAAGTTCATCTTCCGTCCGCCAAAATCCATTAGCCAGTGTGGCATCCAGAGACTCCAGCAGTTTCTCTCCCATATCCAGACCCGGAATCTTGGCAGCGTTAACTACTTTGAAGCTCATTATCTCCTCCTTTCTCTATTTTCCTGGGCTATATTCTAAATTTAAGTTCCTTTAGCTAATCAAGACTCTTGGGAATAAGCCATATACTGTATTTCAACGGTTATATTGGATAGCGATGCGCTTGACCAGATACAGAATATAGTCACCCGCTCACACCGCTGGTTAAAATGGAAACTCTGGTGCAGCGGGTAAAACAATGACCTCCTCATAACATGGCAACCTCCTTCATGCCGTGACAGACCGGAATCTTAGCTAAACAGGACTTCTCTCTGGATAGACTCTTATTCTGCGGCAAGCAACCAACCGGTTCCATAACCCAAGATGCTACCCTTCTTTTTTTGAAGCTAGCCATTCGACTGCCATCGAAGCACAACAATCTTGGCTCAGTAACCCTCCAAGATTCAACCATCCACCATGATATGATCACCCTTGTCACTACTCAACACTGCCACCCTTTCTGGATATGCCATCCCTTTACCTATCGGGTTGACCTTTCTAGAATTTCTAGATGATCATATACTATATCACACCCCCCACCCTGTCAATAGTAAGGGGGTTGACAAGTTCCAATGGGGTAGTATAATAGTAATAGGCCAAGAGTAATACATAGTGAGATGGTATAATGAATCGGCGAAGGTCTAATATAGAGATAATAGCTGATATGCTCAGAGTGGGGGAAAATGGCGCTGGCAAGACGGAGATTATGTATAGCGCCAATATGAGCTATGCCCAGATACAGAAGTATCTCGGTTTCCTCTTGAGCCACGGGTTCAT
>JGI24025J20009_10003554_pt1 | contig 10549 bp, 12 predicted proteins | sample Cruoilmetagenom3_FD_20009 | JGI IMG/M metagenome (IMG submission 20009) | reverse complement strand
CAATCCGTGTTCCAACACCAAGTCCGACTCCGACACCTTCACAAGTAATAACACCAACACCCGTACCAATAGTAACGCCTACACCTATGCCAACTCATACATCATCATCAGGATTCGAAGTTGCATTCTCAATCATTGGAATATTGGCAATAGCATACCTATTGGCGATTAGAAAATAAAACGTACCAAATGGATGTCCATGCACTTTAGTGCGTGAGTGGGATGTTTGGGCTGGTGGTGTGGTGAATGTGAAGGCATGTTTAAATCGAAAAGGGTTAAAAGGAGTTCATAGAATGTGGCTGGGGGCTTTAACCGATCTTTAAACGCAACCAAGAACCGCAAATCACTCCTCAAAAAGTTTCTTTGATTGAACTTTCTTTCCTAAAGAAAGTTTGCCGGGAGTGAGGAGAGTAAGCCCCCTTCTGTTTCAGCAGCATTTATCTTCGCGCCTTCCTCAGGCTTGCACCCACGAGGATGGTCGTTCCATCCGTAACCATACGAATTCATCCTTACGGAATCATCACGTTGGTATGGCACGGTATCGTTTCTATACCAGAGCCAAGACTCTCGCCTTACGCCCTCTCGGCGTTCGTGTTGTATCTGTCCTTATGGTGGAGGGACTTTCCTCAGCCTTCTTAGTAAAGAAGACCGACAGCTGCCCTTCCTCTCTCCCTATAATTCCCTTTATTCTATTACGATATGTATCCGCAGGATTATTTCTTCAGACGTACTGTATAATATCTCTGAGTCCACCACCATTACCTTGGGCAATGCTCTCTTTCCGACTTTCTAGGTCCCCCCCGAATGTCCATTTTGGTTCCACACCGGTCATTATTGCTGTTACCTTCGCCTTCCCATTGTACTCCTCGTTTATCCTCGCTCCCCATATCACATTTGCATCGGGATCTAACTCGTAGGTAAGTAACTCTACGATATCGGTTGTCTCCTTCATCGTGAGGTCCGAGCCTCCGGTCACGTGTATAAGAGCACCTTTTGCCCCACTATAATCTGCCTCCAACAGCGGATGACAGAGCGCATCTTCTACAACAGCCTCGGACTTGTTTTCCGATTTTGTAGTCTCTCCTACAAGCATCACTGCAACACCGCCTGCCTCCATCACTGCCTTGAGGTCCGCGAAGTCAAGATTCACCAAAGAAGGTTGTGTTATCGTCTCTGTTATGCCCTGTATCGTCTCTGCGATCAACATATCCATCGTCCTAAACGCGTCATTCACCGGAAGACTACCTGCATATTTTATCAACTTGTCATTCTCCAACACTATAACTGTGTCAGTAGCCTCTCTTAACCGTTCAATCCCTTCTGCAGCTTTTTTTCTTCTTATCCGCTCCACTTCAAACGGATACGAGACCATCGCTACTACGATTGCACCTTCCTCCTTCGCTATGTCAGCAGTAACAGGTGCAGCGCCCGTGCCTGTGCCACCACCCATTCCGGCGGTGAGGAACACGAAGTTTTTATTGGTTAACAATCTCTTAAGCTCATCCCTGTCCAATTCCGCTGCTTTTCTACCTATATCTGGAGAGCCTCCTGCTCCTAATCCCTTGGTAAGCGACTTTCCTATCAACACCTTCTGTTCACATTTTATCGAATCCAAGTGCAGCTTATCCGTGTTTATAGCAATTCTACTCACGCCATCTAACCCGCCCATGTACTCCAATCTATTCATAGAATTGTTACCTGCCCCACCGATACCAGCTATCGCAATCTGTGGCACTCCAAACAACTCATCCTCTGTTGGCCCACTTAGTACTTCTCGAGAGTATCCTAACATATCCCCCATCTTATCCCCCTTTTCCTTTTTGCTATTTTCCCACATGGTTGTAATCATCTTCTTAAGAAGGAGGGGTTATATAAACTTTTCGGTCAGGAAAGTACTTTGCTACTAAATCAAAAAATTCACGAATAGGTGCAGAAAGCTCATTCAAGCATTCTATTCCGCTAAAATGCGCTATTCGTGTTCATGACATGTATATTCTAAAATTTCCGATCCCTGCAAACGTGCAATCTTTACGGCGAAGAAAGGCGTTTACGCTATGACCTGCACCCTCGATACCATAAGTGAAGGTGAAGCAACATTATAAATCTGTCGTGTATCGTCCCCGACCATCTCTACATGTTTCAATATCTCTTGCATGCTCCCAGCGATCATCACGTGCTTAACAGGAAACAAATCTCCATTTTTGATGCCAAAAGCATTCTGCGCAACGACGGAGAAATCTCCGGATGCTCTTGAAGCGGTGTGTGCACCTATCACATCGCTTATGAATAAGCCCTCCCGTATATCGCTGATGATTTCTTCTTTAGACGCTCTACCTTCCCCGTCTCCTTTTATTATAAAATTCGTTGCCCCTGGAGATGGTAAACTGTCGAAGCTTCTTAGTGCGTTACCTGTGCTTTCTACACGGTCTTTATTAGCGGTGTAAGAATCGTAGAGGAAATTCTTGAGCACGCCTTTTTCCACTATGGTTGTAGTTTGGGAAGGAACACCTTCACCATCCATCTTTCTGCTATTTACTCCTGAAGGCATCGTGCCATCGTCTGCAATGTTAAGAAGTTCTGAAGCTATTACCGTCCCTTTTTTGCCATGATAGGGCGATTGTTTTCGCTGCACATTCTCGGCGCTCAGTTGTGGAATTACAGTGTACGCGAAAAGGCTTTGCACTGCCTTGGGAGAGAAAACGACAGGAAGCTCCTTCGTTTTTAGCTGCTTGCCTCTTAAGCTGTCCACAGCCATTTTCACTGCCTCGTGGCCTATCCATCCAAAGTCTATATCACCGAGCATTCTGCTTACCTTACTCTCGTATCCCGATATCTCCTCACTGCTGCTATCTTCACTTGCCACAACCGCTATTCCTGCGGAGACGTACGTGCCTTTATCCTGGGTTTCAATGCCTTCGGAATTTAGAATGAAGATTTCATCAAAACCTGCAGCGAAGCTACCTTCTGTTGGTGTGCATCGAACACCTTTTTTCGCCTTATGCTCTTTCATTCCTGTTAGCATCTCTTTGCAATACCCTATCGCATCCTCGCTACCGCTCTCAACGCCAAGAAGGGCAATTATTCGTTGATCAAACGTTTTTTCGGGTTCCTTGTAGCCATGCTTTGACGTTCCTGTTATAGGTGCCGGTAAGCCAGCAAAATACGTATCTTGCTCTGATACCCGCGCTTGTTTTAGCGCATGTGCCACACATTCCTCTATTTTGCCTTTTTCCAAAGCGGTAGTGTGTGAAAAGCCTATCTTATTAGATATTGCAACGCGTACGCCGATACCAGTGCTTTTAACATGCTTTACCTTTTTTACTTCCTCGCGCTCAAGGTCAATGCTAAAAACATCGCTCCGTTCTCCATAAATCTCTACCTGGTCGCAGCTTTCTAACGCCATTCTCAGTCCTTTATGCATGAAGTCGAGCATTTCCTTTTCCTCCTGCTTTTACAGAGGTCAACCAAGTCACAGCGGTGCACGTTCGTGGGTATCCATGACGGTTTTATAACGTCCTTAAACTATTTTGGTCTCGTTACCTAACATATTAATGGGAGATTATATTAAACACCATGCTAAAACCGATAAAAGAAGGCGAACTTGTGCATTTGATAGACAGAAAAGGCAAGAGCAACCGTATTTTATTGAAATCTGGGTCCTCTTTCTCTTTTAGACATGGAACGGTTTCACATGATACGATAATAGGATTGGAGGACGGAAGCGTTGTAAAGTCGAATTACGGGGAAAAATTATATATCATCAGACCTACGTTAGCAGAATACATAGCAAAGATGCGGAAGGGGTCGCAGATAATCTACCCCAAGGACATTGCTGCTATTTTAATGCTTGCTGACATATTTCCCGGTGCAACGGTTTTAGAGGCGGGGATAGGTTCTGGAGCTCTTACGATGGCGTTGATGCGTGCTGTGGGCCGGGAGGGAAAGGTGATATCTTATGAACGGAGAAAGGAATTCTTGAAGATCGCGAGGAGCAATATAGAAACGTTCTTTGGAACGGTAGAAAGTGCAGGGAGCAAAGGTTCAGGGGAGTTGGTGGTGAAGGATGAGGATGTGTATGAAGGCATAGAAGAGAAAGAATTGGACAGGATATTATTGGACCTTCAAGAGCCATGGAGAGCGTTGAAGCATGTAGAAGAATCGCTTAGAAACGGTGGAATCCTTCTTTGCTACAACCCAACAGTGCTGCAGATATACAAGCTTTCAAAACGGTTAGAGTTGAAATACTCTCAAAGCTTTCGAGTTACTGGTATTTATGAGGTTGGTATGCGAGGCTGGGAGGTAAAAGGGAGAAGCATGCGTCCGGAGCATAGAATGATTGCTCATACAGGATTTATTTTCGTAGCGAGGAAATGCTCTCCTGCGGAGTGAAAACCACCGTAAACTTGCTCTTTGAGCGCGGTTAAGCTGGTAGAAAAGAACAAATGACTTTTACATGAGCAATCAGTGCATCCGAAACGAGCTATGGACTCTAATCGCATGCTCATGTTCGCAGCTATTTCACATTCTTTCCGCTCATCAGTTTCTGCACATATCACTTCCCTTACTTTTACTGCGGGATTCACAAGGAAATAATCTATATGCCAATGTACCCTTTTGTTATTGCCAACCTCGCGCAGGTGCCTTTCTGTCCTTCGCTCTAATCCCGAAAGTGCAGAGCCGACATAAGCATAAAAACCTCTTTTGAACGCTATGCGACCTATTTTACCGATTTCTATTTCGGTGCCCGCTTGATTTTCTATGATGAGCATGTAGGTGCCTTTCATTTCATTTCTTCGCTTTTAATATTGATTTCCAGAAGTTAAACAGTTAAGACATATGCTCAGTAAGAGTTCCACGTTCCAAGTGCTTAATCTATCCTGTCATCGCTGCATTGTTCACACAGGATGTTGTGATTAACCTTATTGTATTTTTAACATCTATTACAAGACATAAGATACAGGGTTATATGCCATGAGAGAAAGGCGAATAGAAGCATTAAAGCGGAAGAAAAATGCGATTATTTTAGCGCATAACTACCAGAGAGCAGAGGTTCAGGACATCGCGGAGTTCGTTGGGGACTCTTTAGAGCTTGCGAGAATAGCGATGGATACGACTGCTGATTTAATAATCTTTTGCGGCGTTGATTTCATGGCGGAGACCGCTGCGATATTAAATCCACATAAAAAAGTGATTATTCCTGATGTCTGTGCGATCTGTCCGATGGCGCAGCAATTGCCCCAGGACGTACTGCGTGCGGCAAAGAGTGAGCATCCCGATGCCGAAGTGGTCCTCTATGTAAATACGCTTGCAGAAAGTAAGGCACTTGCCGACTGCATTTGCACCTCTGCGAACGCTCAGGAAATAGTGGGGGCAATGGATGCACCCACCATATTGTTTGGCCCTGATCACAACTTGGCATATCATGCGCAGAAGGGAACGTCAAAGACGATTATTCCTGTGCCTGAACATGGAAATTGCCCGTCACACCATCAAATCACTTTTGAAGACCTTATGAAAGCGAAAGACGCGCATCCAAATGCGAGAATCATGGTACATCCGGAATGCATTCCTAAAGTCCAGGACAGAGCGGATTACATCGCGTCAACCAGTGGCATGGTGAGGATTTGCAAGGCAGTGGAAGATGAAGAGTTTCTTATAGGTACTGAGATCGGGCTCCTGCACCGGCTCGAAAAGGAAGCACCTGGGAAGAAATTTTATCCTATCTCTAACACTGCGGTCTGCCCACAGATGAAAATGATCACATTGGAAAAGATAGAAGCAGCGTTGGAGCACGAGCAGCCCGAAGTCGTCATTCCACCAGAAATCATGGAGGCGGCGAGAAAACCCATCGGGCGGATGCTCGCTTTATCCGTCTAAACACACTTTTAAAAGTGGGGAGTTTTACTGAACTAATTTGGCGGGGGATTGATAAAGGTGGAGATCGGCCACTTATAAAGAAAGTGTTATTGTCACAGGCTTCTCAGAGCCGCCAAAACCTTCTCATTCTGATCCTGCGTACCTACGCTAATTCGGATAAGCGAATTGCCCGCACCTCTAAATGAAGAGCAATCGCGTACGGTTATCCCGTTCTTCAACAACGCATCAAATACCGCATACGATTTCTTGGGTGAAACATCCACGAGCACGAAATTAGCCTCTGAAGGATATACTTTGAATACTCCTTGCAGATTCTCCTTAAGATACGGTCTTCCTAACTTTACCAATTCTACACTTCTTCGTAAGTGCTCTTTATCCTTTAACGCAGCAACCGCTGCGGTTAGCGCGACGTTATTAACGGTGAAAGGTAGCGAAACTTTTTTATAACTGCTTACCAGCCATTCGGGTAGTACGGCATAGCCAACCCTTAGCCCCGCGAGCCCAAACGCCTTTGAGAAGGTTCGCAATACCATCACATTTTCATATTCGTTCACTACCTTTACCAGCGACTTTTCGGCAAATTCCACGTACGCTTCGTCAATCGCAATCATCAACTTAGGTACGGATTCGGCAAGTGTACGCACGTTATCTCCGGTTATGCCGTTACCGGTAGGATTATTCGGCGATGCGAGAAAAATCATGCGTGTTTTGTCGTTACAGGTAGAAATCATGTCAGCGGCGGGTAGGTCATAATTCGCGGCGGGATTGCGGGATAAATAAACGGGCGTTGCGTCCGCCATCTTGACCAACGACTCGTAGAGCGAAAACGTCGGAATAGGGATTATCACTTCATCGCCCTTTTCAACGAAGATCTTGACAAGCGTGTCTAAAACGCCATCTATGCCTGCACCGATAACGATATTTCTAACGTCAACGCCAACATACCGTGCAATTTCATCTTTAAGCGCGTCCTCATTATTTCCCCACGGATACACGCCCAGCTCCAAATCACCTGCTTCTAATTGTCCAACGATAGCGCGTACTACCTCGGGACTGGCGCCTAACGGGTTTTCATTGGAGCTCAGCTTTATCGCGCCCTTTACCAATTTACCCGGCTTGTATTCTTCTATCTCCTCTACTGACGGTCTTACTGGTAAACGCATATTGGTATTCATAGGCACTACGAATAAATATAGCCGGTTTATTAAGAAGTAGATGTATGGACTTGAAGGGAAAATAATATGAAGAAAAACCGCCTTAGTCTTGCCTTCCGGATCATGACTTGTATTGCGATATTCATAGGTGTAACTTTCTTTGTTGCATGGTTACTCGAGAGCCGAATCTTCTTTTCGCTGTTCATCGGCATCCCCATGGGTATTATCAGTGCACTCGCAGCATTTGCGGTTATGACATGGTATCAAACCAAAACGCGCTAGCCAAGAGGCTTAAGACCGCCACGGAATTTTATTCACCGCTTCTGCTTCCTCTTTCTAAACAACGATGGTAACGGGACGACGTAGGTGCCGTTCTCCTTCATCCTCAGTACGATCTCCTTTCGCTCTAACAGTTTATCCAGATTGAGTTCGTATACGCCAGGACTCAAAATCCTCAAGCTTTCTATCTTCTCACCCTCTAAAGGCTCTCGTTCGTCTACTTCTATCCGATCCACCAACTCCGCTGCGCTTATATCCTCACCGTCCTTTAAATAAAGAAAAAGCTTGCCTCCACACGCTGGGCAGCCCTTCAACATCGCTTCTGTTATTCTTTCAAATTTCTTCCCACATTTCAGACACTTATGCATCTTATTTATTTCATCTTAATTACTCAGATTAGACCGCAGAAACGACCGCGCTTATCAAGTCCTTATCCTTCTTTATCGTGCGCATCACCTTTGCAGGTCCGATTACGGTGAGCCGCGACTTTTTCCTTAGATTAAAAAAGCTACGCTTTGCCTGATAGCCACTTATCTCTATGCCAGGGAAATCGTCGCTTACCTCAGTCATGGTAAGTTCTATGAGCTGCATCTGCTCTTCCGATGTCAGACCGCCCTCTAATATCACTATATTACCAGACTTCACGCCATCCAGTATGAATCTCAACTTCTCCGTCGAACTCATCGAATTTATTTTATCTTCGGATATCAGATCCATCTTTATTTCCATCGTTTAACTTCCCCCATTAGCTCGAAACTTTCCATTTCACCTGAACCTCCTCGCCATTTCCTTATACAACTCACCCATATTCTCCCCTTTTAATGCCGATATGGGTATAACCGTGTGCTGAGGAAACGCATCTGCTATCCTCTGTGGCGCCGCCTCCGCGAGGTCCATTTTATTCGCAACAACGATCACCGGGATGCTCCGTGCTTCTAAATTACCGATGATCACAATGTTCGTTTGCGTATACGGATCTTCGGTCGCATCCATCAAGAGCAGAACGCCGTCAATATCGTCGAGCCATTTTATCGCCTCTATAACGCCTTCTGTAGCCTCTTTCGCCCTCTTTTTTGCTTCTTTCTCCTCTAACCCAAAAGCCATGAAATCGTGAAAATCTATCTTTGTCGCTAATCCGGGTGTATCAACGATATCAAGCTTCAATTTTGATTTCCCTTCTCGTGGCTTTTGCTCTGTGGTTGATGTTACGTTTGAGTCAGGGCTTACGTTAAGGTACGGGTTCTGCACGGACTGCGATTTCAAATCTATGAGTACCCCCTCCTTTCTGACCGCTCGTCTCGTCTCATGAGGAACCTCGGTGGAAACTCCAATATCCTCGTTCTCATCCACAAACGTATGGATTATTCTATTCGCCAACGTGGTCTTACCTGCATTCGGCGGCCCGTAGATGCCAATCTTTGCCGTTACCTTCCTGAAAAACAAAGCTCTTAGCAGCCGTGATAAAATGCCCTTTCTCCTTTTCTTCAACTTCATCCTTTCTTCCGTCCTTCGTTTCTATACCATAATACTTTTTACCCGAAGATACGCTTAAACTTAATATTACTATATCCCTTTGCTCTTCATAACGCTCACACAAATTTAAATCTTTCGCAAAGGCGTTGGGGAAAAGCCTGAGAAAGGGTAAAAGGGGGAAGGTCGCCGGGCGAACCGAAGAGGAGAAAAAGTTGAATAAAACAGGAGTGCCGGAAGAAGTAATACGCGTGCGTATTCCGCAGAAAAGGAAGAGGGAAGTCTTGGGGATAGTAGACAAGATGTTAGGAGGGCGACGAGTAATAGTCCAGTGTCTGGATGGAGTTGAACGGATGGGGCGAATCCCTGGTAGGTTGAAGCGGAGGCAATGGGTTGCCGTCGGTGACGTGGTAATAGTTGTCCCATGGGACTTTCAGGATGAAAAGGGCGAGGTTGTCTACCGATATAAGCGACCACAAGTAGAATGGCTGAGAAAGAAGGGCTATTTGAAATAGAGAAGTGGGTGAGCGACCGGCAATTACCCAAAGGTAAGCGCAGGAAAAAGGATTATCGTGATCGTAAAACAGAGCAATACGTCTTTGACATCCCTACGTTGGAAACGCTGTATAAGTTCTCAAAGAAAGGGCTAATAACTGCATTGGGGGGGCCTATAAGTAGAGGTAAGGAATCTGTCATATTTCATGCGTTAGGCGCTGAAGAAGAGGAACTGGCGATAAAGATGTATAAAATAAGCACCGCCAACTTCAATGCCATGCTTGACTATATTATTGGCGACCCGCGGTTTGAAAATATAAAGAAAGACCACAGAAGCATTATATTCGCCTGGGCTCGTAAGGAGTTCAAGAATCTCAACCGGGCTTTTAATGCCGGTGTTAGGGTTCCTCAGCCGATTGTCTGCGATAAAAACGTGCTAATAATGGAGTTTATAGGAAAAGAAGGGATAGCAGCGCCAAGATTGAGGGACATTCCAGTAGACATCCTCAAAGATGATTTTGAACCCGAAGAGCTCTTTATGAGTATCATTACCGCTATAAAAACCTTGTATGAGAAAGGAAAGCTGGTGCATGCAGATCTCAGTGAGTTCAATATCGTGATGAAAGGCTACGTGGAGAGAGAAATCGAAACAACCGCAAACACTAGTGCAGAAATTGAAATAGAGCCAGTATTAATAGATATGGGGCAATCCCTGCTTTTAAGCCATCCTCATGCAGATAAGTTTCTCCTGAGGGACGTGAGAAATATCGTTATATACTTCAACAAACTGGGTCTAAATTACTCAGAAGATGAAATAATGCGGATGGTGAAGGGCTAAAAGAGCTACAAAGTAACCACCATGACGGATTAAAGAGCAAAGTTTAAAATACGAAGATTGGTAAAATGATTATACGTGCAATTCGTGTAATCAGTAATTAAGGAGCAATAAACAAATGATGACCCAGCACGTTAAAATTCCTCATGATAGAATAGGGGTACTTATCGGTCATAATGGATTCGTAAAAGACGATATAGAGAAGAAATCGGAGAGTACGATAACTGTAGATAGTAACGAAGGAGAAGTGCGTATAGAAGGCATAGAGGGGGGAGATCCAGTAAAAACACTACGCGTGGCTGAGGTGGTAAAGGCGATTGGTAGGGGTTTTTCTCCAGAAAGTGTTTTTAGACTGCTTGATGATGATTTACTCCTCTTTGAAGTCATTTCTCTTTCTCATCTCTCTCCAAAGACCTTAAACCGGGTGAAAGGACGTGTA
>JGI24025J20009_10003552_pt1 | contig 10551 bp, 10 predicted proteins | sample Cruoilmetagenom3_FD_20009 | JGI IMG/M metagenome (IMG submission 20009) | reverse complement strand
TTAGGCGTGTTGGGATCGGCATAGAAAAAACCGGGCCCGATGGCTGCATCGGTTTTGGCCGCGCGCCCGTCGGGCGAGGGATCTCCCCAGGCAGAGAACAGTATTTGCATAAGATCAGTCATTGCCTGGGACTTTCTGTTTTATTGCAGATTGCGTTCTACTGAATTCACCGGCCAGTGGTTGACTGTTTCCATTAGAACGCGACGCGTTTTAGAATGACAGGGCAGGGCAGCTGTCATTGGCGTAGTAGCTGACAACATCCAGATCACCGCTGATGATCTTGGCGCGGGCGTCTTCGACGGCGGCCTTCATGTCATCAGAAATCAACGCGGCGTTATGTTCGTCTACGGCATAGCCAACGCCCTCTTCGGCCAGACCCAGCACCATGGAGCCGTGGCCAACCGCATCGCCTGCTTTCATCGCCTCGTATACGGCGACATCAACGCGCTTCAGCATGGATGTCAGGACCGAACCGGGGTGCATGTAGTTCTGATTGCTGTCCACGCCGATCGAATAGATCTTTTCGTCAGCCGCAGTTTGCAACACGCCAACACCGGTGCCGCCGGCAGCGGCATAAACCACGTCCGCGCCCTGGCTGATCTGCGCCTTGGTCAGTTCCGAGCCCTTAACCGGGTCATTCCANGCCGACGGGGTGGTNCCGGTCATGTTGGCCACGATGTTGATATCCGGGTTCACCGCCTTGGCNCCNTGCGCATAGCCGCAACCAAAGTGACGGATCAGCGGNATATCCATGCCGCCGATAAATCCGATAGTCCCGGTTTTNGAGGTCATCGCCGCCAGCATACCCACCAGATACGAGCCCTGATGTTCCTGGAAACTGATCATCAGGACGTTGTCGGGGATNTCGGGCATCCAGCCATCAATGTTGACAAAATTGGTGTCCGGATAGTCACCCGCAACCGCTTCGACCGGGGTGGCAAAGGCGAAACCGGTGGTGATGATCGGGTTGGCGCCGGCCTCGGCAAAGCGGCGCAGGGCCTGTTCGCGCTGGGCTTCGGATTGCAATTCGATCTCGCGGAAACTGCCGCCGGTTTCTTCGGCCCAGCGCTGGGCGCCGCCAAAGGCCGCTTCGTTAAAGGATTTGTCGAACTTGCCGCCAAGATCAAAGATCAGCGCGGGTTCGGCAATGGCCATGCCTGCGGTCAGGGCAAGGCCGGCAGCGGCCCCCATCAGGGATTTCATAAGCGTCATTTGGATAACTCCCGGTTGGTTATGTGTTTGGGGCGCTCGGGGAGGCCCCCGTCGCCCGATCAAGCGAGCAAAACTGCTGTGATGTCTCAAATAAGGACGCAGGCTGACCAAAGGGTCAACTGCTTTTTGACCGAGTGGTCCAGGATTTGACCTGTTAACGCGGGGGAAAGGCGTAAGACATCAGCAGGGCATCCACCGGCGCGCGCCCGTCGCGGCGATAATATCCGCGCCGACGCCCAGTGATTTCGAAACCACAGGATTGGTAAAGCGCGATGGCGGCGCTGTTATCGGCAGCCACGTCCAGAAACCCTTGCGCTGCCCCTCGGGACTGCGCGGTTGTCTGCCAGTCCGCCATTGCGGCGCGTGCCAGCCCTTGGCGCTGGTGGTTGGGATGGGTGGCGATGGTCAAAAGCTCGGCCTCGTCAGCGACCACGCGTACAAGGGCGAAACAGCGGGCGTCGCCGGAGGCAAAGCACAGTGGGTGGTGCAGAAGGGCGGCGAATTCGGCCGCTGACCACGGGCGTGATTGGGCAAAGGCGGCGGCGTGGGTTGCGGCCATATCGGCGGGGGGGATCAATCCAGCAGCTCTGGCGGCGCATGGCGCGACGGGGCGGCATCGGCGGCACGGGCGTAAAGCGGCGCGGGGGGAAGGGTGGTGGTTTGCCATCTGGTGGCTGCAATGGCGGCGATTGCCTCGGCCAGCCCTTGCGGGCTGTTCTCGGGTTGCAGCGTCAATCCGGTGGTTTGGGTGGTGTCCCGCAGCATCAGTTGTGGGGGGGTGGACGGGTTGTCGGGGTCGCACAGATAGACCATATCGCGCGGGGCCGGGATTGCGCACAGCGCGCCTTTGGGCGCCAGATGCGCGCGCGCTTCGCAGCCGCTGACGCCTACGGCAGGCACCTCCAGCCCCAGTGCCAGCCCGCGCGCCGCTGATACCGCGATGCGAATGCCGGTGAAATTTCCGGGGCCAATGCCGACGCCCAGCGCTGACAGGTCTTGCCAGCCGATGCCCGCACCGGACAGGATCTCTTGGAGAAACGGCATCAGCCGTTCAGCCTGGCCCTTGGTCATCGCTTCGGCGCGCGACGCCAATACGGCGTCCCCCGACAGCAAAGCGACCGCGCAATGCGCGGCCGATGTGTCAAATCCCAGGATCAAAGGGGCAGAGGCCATGCCAGTTCTGTGCCGTCGCTTATACAGCGACCGGGCGCACCTCGGTCACTTCGGGGATATAGTGGCGCAGCAGGTTTTCGATGCCCATTTTCAGGGTCAGTGTCGAAGACGGGCACCCGGCGCAGGCACCTTGCATATGCAGGTAAACCACGCCGCGATCAAAGCCGTGAAAGGTAATGTCGCCGCCATCCTGTGCCACGGCTGGGCGTACCCGGCTGTCCAGCAATTCTTTGATCTGGCCGACAATTTCGGAATCCGCGCCGCTGTGATCTGCATGGCCCGATGCGGCGGTGTGATCGCCTTCCATTACCGGCTGTCCCGACTGGTAATGTTCCATCACCGCGCCCAGAATGGCCGGTTTGATATGGTCCCATTCCACCGCATCCGTCTTGGTGACGGTCACAAAATCATTGCCGAAAAATACACCAGCTACGCCGTTCACCGCAAAGATGCGGTTGGCCAGCGGCGAGGGGCCCGCCGCGTCGGGCGACGGGAAATCGGCAGTGCCAGAGTCCAGCACGGTCTGGCCCGGCAAGAATTTCAGGGTTGCCGGATTCGGGGTTGATTCGGTTTGGATGAACATGGGTGCGTCTCCGTTAAGCTTGCTTTGGATATGCTGTCGCCAGCCGGGCAAGTCAAGCTTTGGAATAATTCTAAACTGTCAGCCGACCGGTTCCAGTGCCCGATCAGGTGATCGCTTCCAGCTTTTCCTTGCTCAGATCGCCGGGCACCACGGTGATCGGGATTGGCAAAGATCCCGACGCGCGCGACAGTTGTGACACTAGCGGTCCAGGGCCTTTCTTGTCGTTTCCGGCCCCCAGAACCAGCACCCCGATATCCGGGTCATCCTGAATCTGGGCGATGATCTCGGCCATGGCTTCGCCTTCGCGGATCACCAGTTCCGGGTCGACCCCCTGCCGGTCACGCATCCATTTGGCAAACACCTCGAAATGTGCGTGAATACGTTCCCGCGCCTCTTGGCGCATGATGTCGCCCACGCCGATCCAGTGGTTGAATTCGTCCGGTGGAATGATCGACAACACTTCGACGCCGCCGCCGGTATGGGCGGCGCGCATTGCAGCAAAACGCATTGCGTTCAGGCATTCACGACTGTCATCCAGAACAACCAGAAATTTGCGCATGGNTCAGGCTCCCTNTTTCGTGGGATGATGCATTACACGGGGGCGACAGGCAACCACAGCTTGTGCCTGCCAGTCCACCTGCGACGATTTCAGCCGTTTGACGCGGCCCAGTCCCAATACATTTCGCGCGTCCGCCGGGTGACGGGGCCGACCTGGTATTGCCGGTCATCAATGGCGGTGACCGGTGTCACTTTGGACATGTTGCCAGACATGAAAACCTCGTCCGCGTCCTGAAAATCTTCGAATGTCAGCACGGTTTCATGCACGGCGATGCCATCGGCGCGCATGTTCGACATATGCCGCGCCCGGGTGATTCCGGCCAGAAAGGTGCCATTGGCGATTGGGGTGAATGCCTCGCCATCCTTGACCATGAATATATTGGCGGTGGCGGTTTCGGCGACGTTGCCCATGGCATCGGCCACCAGCGCATTGGCAAAGCCTTTGGCGCGCGCCTCGGCCAGCATGCGGGCGTTGTTGGGGTAAAGACAGCCCGCCTTGGCGTCGACAACCGCATTTTCCAGCACCGGACGGCGGAACCGGGTGCGGGTCAGCGTGGCCGAGGCCGTGGGCAGCGCCATCGGGATTTCCTCCAGACAGACGGCAAAGCCGGTGGTGTCGGGGGATGGCACAATCGCCGTGGGATCGCCATCAATGCCCCAGTACATCGGGCGGATATAAACCGCGCTGCCTGCGGGATACATCGCCAGCCCTTCGCGGATGATTTCCAGCATATCCGGGGTGGACACGGTGGGCGTCAGCATCAGCGCGCTGGCCGAGCGGTTGACCCGGGCGCAATGCGGTTCCAGATCCGGGGCCATCCCTTCGAACAGCCGCGCGCCATCAAACACGCCCGAGCCCAGCCAAGCGCCGTGATCGGCGGCGCGGATGATCGGTGTGTCGCCATTGTGCCACTGACCTTCGAAATAGGTGCGGATATTGGTGCCGGTTGCCATGATGGTGCCTCCTTTATAACGGGCAGAGGTTAGGGCAGATATATGTCAGAGGTCCAGACCTTTGTTGCGCCGCATGTGCGACACAAGCGGCCAAAGGGCCCGCGCGTGTTTGCGCGGGCAGGTGGCTTGCTGCCGAATCCGTGGGGGCCGTGGGGGGGCGCAGTTACTGCGTCGGGGTCCAACCCGCGCCAGGATCAAACCGGGTGATGCCATAGGCGACGGTCAGGCTGTCTTTGCCCAGATCGGCCTCTAGCACGGTGCCATTTTCGGACACCATGAAACTGTGGATGCCGCTATGGCCATAATCGGCGGGCACCGCCAACAATGCGTGGCCTGCCACCATGTTGTCGCCGATCATATAATCCATCGCGCCGCCAGGGGCGACGGCGGTCTGACCCTGAAGAACCCGGTAATAATAGCCGCCAAACGGTTCCGGGGCCTGATCGCCCTGATCTGTGCTGTACCCATCCAGCGAGGCCAGCGCGATGCGTACGCCCAGCGGGCTGTTGTCATCGGCCCAGACCAGCCCGTCACGAACCCCGTCAGAGGACAGGATAGAGGCCGCAAATTCCATCACCCCGTCGCCATCGTGATCCGTCAGCCGATAGTCCGACTGAACACCCACATAGGCCGCCATCATCTCGATGGTTTCCAGCTCGTTCAGGCCGATCCGGCGGAAATAAACCTCGTCCCGCCCGGCGTCGATATCAAAGGCCCAGGCGGCATCATCGGTGCGCGCCAGCGGGATTGGAAACGGCCAGCCATCGGCACCCAGCGCCATCACAACGTGGTCGTCTGCAGGTTGGAACCGATAGCCTTCGGCCAGCAGGTCCAGCAGTTTCTCGCGGTTCGCGCCGTCACGGTCCGGATTGCCGGTCAACAGCAGATCCTTCGCGTCGGTGCCAAACACCGTAAGCATTGCGTCCTGATCGACGCTGGCCATGGCGGCCATCATCGCCTCTAGCGCGTCCTGCGGGGTGGCATATGTTGCCGGGGTTTCAGCGGCCATTACAGGCAGGGTTGCGGCAAGCAGGGCAAGACCTGCAAGGCTGGGTGTCATCATGCTTTTCATTGGATCATCTCCTCCTGCCGCCACCCGAGGCCGCGCGACCGCGCGACCCGCCGGACCGTGCCTTGGGCGCTGATGCGCGATGGTTCATACCGCCGCCACTTCTGCGCGCCGGTTTATGTGAAGGCGCTCTGGCCTTGGCTGGTTTGTGAACGGGGGCCTTGGCCTTGGACGGGGGTCCAGTGCGGGCCACTGCGCCACCGTGATTGCCCGCAGGGCGGTTGGCCGCTTTGTTTGCCGCAGGGCGGTTGGCCGCTTTGTTGCCAGCGGGGCGCGATTTTGCCACATCGGCGCGCGGAGCTTTACTGCGCGAGATGTCAGCAGCGCCGGATTTCCGGGACAGGCTGGAGCGTATTTCGTCGCCGCGGTCGGGCCGACTGACGGGCAGCTTGTTCTTCCGGTCCGGGCCACGTTTGCGTGCAATGTCGTCGCGCGCTTTGTTCTTGCGCCGGTCATTGGGTTTCCAGCCGACATCGTTGCCGATGTTGATGTTCCCGTTGTTAATGTTGACATTCCGTGGGTTGCGAACGATCGGTCGACCGCCCCAGCCGCCACAGTTTCGGCAGCCCCAGTAATTGTTCCAGGGGTCGTTGTTGTCAAAGATCGCATCAATCACCGCATAGGTGCCAAAGGCGATCAGCCCGGCGGTCAGCACGTCGCCGCCACTGACACCATTGTTGCTGTCCACATAAACCACCCGGGGGTCATATTGCGGCACATAAACTACCTCGGGGTCGGTGGGCTGGATGATAATCGTCTGGTCGCCGCTATTATCCTGCGTGACCTCGACCGTCTGTTCCTCGCCACTGACCAGCGCGCCGGATTCACTGGCGATCTCGCGCATCACCTGAACCGCATCCATCACGTCTTCGCTTTGCGCCAGCATGGCGTTGCCCATCGTCTCGGTCCAGTCCACATGCACCGCCATTTCGGTCAGCACCTCGGGAAAGGCGGTGGCCAGAACGGCAACACTTTCGTCCCAGGCCTGAATCTCGATCAGCGGTTTCAGCTCTTCCGGGGTGGCGCCAGGATTGTCCTTTAGCAGGCGGTCGGCCTTCATCACGTCAAACGGATAGGTCGCCGCGACAAGAATCTGGATCAACAGCGTATCAGGGTACAAGGCCACCGGCCCAACCAGGGTTTGCAGTTCTTCCGGGGTCATCAGCCCGGCGGCATCCTCGGTGGCGTTTCCTGCGGCGGTTCCTGTCGTGGCACTGGCCGTTGCGCCTGAACCGATTGTGGTCTGGGCCGTCAGGTAGGTCGGGACAAAAAATACAGAACACAATATAGCGGCCTTAATGGATAAATCTGTCATTCAGCAAATTCCTTTGTCGCAGCATTGCGGCAACGCTAACGGCATTCAGCGCATTTCGCAAAGTGCAATTCAGGCGCGCCTGTCTGTTTTCGGCGGAACCGGGCCGAACGGATCAGACCGGCGCCACCATCCCGACGATGTCATAGGTCTTGCGCAGGATCGGTGCGGTGATCTCGCGGGCGCGCAGCGATCCGGCGGTCAGGATGCGGTCAATCTCGACCGGGTCCGCCATCAGCCGCGCCATCTCGGTCGAGATCGGGCTAAGCTTGGCCACCGCCAGATCGGCCAGCATCGGCTTGAAATCGCCAAATTGCTTGCCGCCGACATCCGCCAGCACCTGATCGACGCTTTGATCCGCCAAGGCGGCATAGATATTCACCAGATTGCGCGCCTCGGGGCGGTTCTCAAGCCCTTTGGATTCAGACGGCAGGGCGTCGGGATCGGTCTTGGCTTTGCGGATCTTTTTGGCGATGGCATCGGCGTCGTCGGTCATGTTGATCCGGCTGGCATCTGACGGGTCAGATTTCGACATTTTCTTGGACCCGTCGCGCAGGGACATCACGCGGGTGGCCGTGCCTTCGATCACCGGTTCGGTCATCGGAAAGAAATCAACGCCGTAATCGTGGTTGAACTTGGCGGCAATGTCGCGAGTCAGTTCCAGATGTTGTTTCTGGTCCTCGCCCACCGGCACATGGGTGGCATGATACACCAGAATGTCGGCTGCCATCAGCGCCGGATAGCCAAACAGCCCAAGGGACGCGTTCTGCGCGTTTTTACCCGCCTTATCCTTGAACTGGGTCATCCGCTGCATCCAGCCCATGCGGGCGACACAGTTAAAGATCCAGCCCAGTTGCGCATGTTCCGGCACCTGGCTTTGATTGATCAGGATCGACTTGGCCGGGTCGATCCCGGCGGCGATGAACCCGGCGCACAGCTCGCGGGTGTTGTGGATCAGATCAGCGGGGTTTTGCCAGACGGTGATGGCGTGCAGATCGACCACGCAATAAACGGTTTCAAAATCCGGGCCCTGCATGTCGACAAAACGTTTGATCGCCCCCANATAATTACCCAGGGTCANCCCGCCCGACGGCTGGATGCCGGAAAATACACGCGGCGTGAAGGTTGTTTCGGTCATCTAAGGCAACTCNCGGCTGGAAAAATCGGCCTGCCTCGCTTACCCATGGGGATAAGTATCGTCAACAGGCACCCCGAAGATGTCTGAACCAAAGGTTAGGCACATGAGCAATAACAACGTATCGGCCGTCAATCCGCTGCCACCGGTGGTGGTGGCGCTGTTCCTGGTGATTATGGGGGTCGAGGCGGCATTTTCGCTGGGCACCCGCGGGCTGGTTGGCGGGCCGGGGGCGGTTGGCTGGCGGTTGTCGGCGATCGAAACCTATGCGTTTTCCAGCGATATCCTGTGGTGGATGTGGGAGACCGGGCGCTGGCCGGTGCAGCACCTGATCCGCTTTGTGGCCTATCCGTTTGTGCATGCCTCGTTCAGTCAGGCGCTGTTTGTTGGGGTGTTTTTGCTGGCGATGGGCAAGATGGTGGCCGAGGTGTTCGGCGGCGTCGCAATGCTGGTGATCTTTGTGCTGTCGGGCATCGGTGGCGCGCTGGCCTATGCGCTGCTGACCGGCGATTCCTATCCGCTGATTGGCGGGTTCCCACCGGTCTACGGGCTGATCGGCGCGTTCACCTATCTGCTGTGGCGGTCGCTGTCGCTGGTCGGCGCCAACCAGTCGCGCGCCTTTACGTTGATCGCGTTTCTGATGGGGTTTCAGCTGCTGTTTGGCCTGCTGTTTGGCCTGCGCAACGATTGGGTGGCCGATCTGGCGGGGTTTGCCACCGGGTTCGGCCTGTCGTTCTTTGTATCACCGGGTGGCTGGGCCCGGTTGCGCCGGGGCGTTCAACGGGACTGAGAGCAGGGCAGAGATGCCATGTCATTGTTCCGCACGCAAAACCATGCGCCCGGATACCGTCGCGTTGCTATAGTTAGCAACGGTTTTGGGGCGCCAGCGGACCGCCCGCACAGTGCCACAGGACACTCCTGGCCCTAAGTCAGTGCCGATGCAGGGAAAGTGCATCCAAAGCAATAAACTGCCCGGATTTGCTGAGCGCGAGCGGGTTGATTTCGATTTCCTCAACCGTCGGATCCGCAACAAATGCATCACCCAAGGCGCTTAGGTCTTCGGCAAGTTGGCGGAAATTGCCCTGTGGCCCGCCCCGGTACCCTTCGAACAACGACGAGGTTTCAAGACCTTGCAACAATGCATAAATCTCGTCAGCAGAAAGCGGCAGGTAGGCCAATACGCGGTCAGGGCGTAATTCGACCTCGACGCCACCACGACCGATCAGGATAAGCGGGCCGAACACCTCGTCACGCTTGAACCCGATGATCAGTTCCTGCGCGATCGGGGCCATTTCCTGAATCAAAATACCATCAAGCCGCAGGTTGCCCGATTTGGCGATATCAAGCATACGCTGTGCCTCTTTCGCCAGATCGTCTTGGGTTTCGATCCCAAGCGCCACACCGCCATGTTCGCTTTTGTGCAGCATGTCAGGACTTTGCAGCTTGACCACCAGCGGCGGCGTCAGTTGCGCAAGGGCGGCCCCCGCTTCATCAGCGGACTGTATCAGAACGTGTTTTGGAAACCGCAGGCTGCAATTGTCGGAAATAAAGCGCTGCGCCATGACTTCCGAGCGCGGCTCGCAGGTTTCCGGCGTCGGCAATGGCAGCGGCCAGTCCCTGCCTGCCAAGGCCTTTGCCCTGACCTGACCTTCGGTGACTTTGCAAACGATTTCCATTGCGCGCACGGCTTCGGGGATGTCGGGGAAGACCGGCAAACCATGGCTTTCCAGATCATTCACCACCTGTTGCGGGGCGCCGACCCAGACGACCATAACCTGTTTTCCCGCCTTGGAAAAAGCCGCCACCAGACTGTCTGACAAATCCTTGGATATACTGGCCATCAACCCGATAAAGATAACGAAACTGTCGTGGTCAGGCGCAGTGCCAAGGGCACTCAGGACTTTGCCGAACATGCTGGAATCGCCGGCAACCCCGCCGGTAACATCCAACGGGTTGTTGGCCGCAACGAACCCCGGCAAAACCGCATCAACCCGCGCGCGGGTTTCGGCATCAAAGGCGGGCACGGCAAAGCCTGCCTCGTCCAGTTCATCGGCCAGCAACACACCGGCACCGCCGGATACGCTGACAACGCCAACATTGCGTCCCGTGGCCGGGGGCTGCATCAGCATCAGGCGTGCCGCCGACGTCATCTCGGACAGGGAATTGACCCGTACAATACCGGTCTGGTCAAACAGGGTCTGATAGCGCACATCTTCGCCCGCCAAGGCCCCGGTGTGGGATGCAGCGGCAGCGGCCCCGCTTTGCGACCGCCCGGCCTTGATCAGCAGGATCGGTTTTCCGGCGGCGGCTGCTACCAAAGCCGCCTCTCGAAAGGCCGCGCCGTCTTTGATGTCTTCGATGTAACAGCCGATCACCTTGGTGTCGGGGTCATGCGCCATATGATAAATCGCATCGGAAACGGTGATGCCTGCCTCGTTGCCGGTGGCGACCCACGACGACACGCCAATGCCCCGCTGCAACACCATATCCAGCCAATAGGCCCCCAGCGCCCCGCTTTGCGACACAAAGCCAAAGCCGCCCTCGATCAGCTTGTT
>JGI24025J20009_10003551_pt1 | contig 10555 bp, 10 predicted proteins | sample Cruoilmetagenom3_FD_20009 | JGI IMG/M metagenome (IMG submission 20009) | reverse complement strand
AGGAATTATTGATGTTCAAGATACTACCAGCTATTGGTTAGGACACCGCCAAATTTTTTCCAATATAAATGCAAACCAGAAATATAATAGAAAAACAATTGTTAAACTTGAAGGGGCTGAAGAGGAAATTGCCAATAGTTTGATGACTAAAAAGCCCATCAATATAAATTGGAATAATTTCTTAGATTATTTATCACCGATAGAATTTGAAACTTTGGGTTTTTTAATATTTAACACTGGAAAATCCCATTGTAGTTCTTTTAGGGGTGGTACATTGAAAAATTATGACCTGAGGGTTAGAAATAATGGGCAATATGGAGACTTAGCGGATGCGTTCTGGCTCCAAGTTAAGAAAAAAGAAACTAATGTAAAAAGATTTGAAGAGGGAATGTATTTTTTTCATCCTGGTAAAACAAGCATCGAAAGAAGGATTATTGGAAGAGAATGGATATTCAAAATAATAAAAAATGATTCTGAAATAAAAAAATGGTGGGATGGTTTATTTAAGGAATATGATAATATCTTCACTCTGAATTGGAACGTCGCCTAACAGGCGGGTATGCGGTTCGCTATCGCTCACCCAAATCGGCTAACGCAGACTTCGCATACCTGCAAACCGTTAGGCGAAATGTTTACTTCGGAGCGCAAATATAAAACAAACACACGATTAATTAAGGAGTGAAAAATGAAAGCAAAAATCCTCGTGAGTTTCTTAATATACGGACTTATAGTGGGTGTTTTGAGTACTTGGTGGTTGGGATTTTCAGATGCGATTTTCTTTTTAAACATCCCCGGAGTCGTGTTAGGTGACGAAGTTTATTCTCTTGCAGTTTATTATCTTGGAGATCCAAGCTCACCCTATTCCCACTTCACAATACCTTGGATTTTACAAATCCCACAAGTATATGTTCCTGTCTCCATAACATTCTGGGGTTTGGCTGGGTTGTTGCTTCAGTTAAGTTACAATAGATTGATAAAAAACAGCGTACTTTTGTTCGTTCGCACTATCGTCTAACATAATATATACACTGCGGGCTTACGCTCTTGCCCTTCGGGACATTGCTTCCTTCGGTCGCAACGTTGTATATACTAATACATTGTGCGAAATTGCTGAGCCTCACCAAAGATAAGCTAAAACATACCGATTATCCCGGTTCCGATGAACTGTATTGCAATTGCGGCAACGATGATCCCTATTACACGGCTTAACACTTCCGTTCCCACCTTACCCATTAGATCGTATATCCGCTCTGATTGCCCTAATACGAGCCATGTCGCGATTATAGCGGAGAAGATGGAAAAAAGGACCACAAAAACGCCAGACGATTGTATTATCACCATGACCGCAGTTATAGCGCCGGGACCGGCGAGCATTGGAGTCCCTATCGGAACTGCTCCCACTCCTGCTCCTGATTCTTCAGTCACTCCGTATTTGTGCTCACCTCGTAACAGATCAAAGGAGATGAGCAGAAGTAGAATACCGCCTGCGATCATAAAGCTATCTATACTTATGCCTAACACGTTCAGAATGACTTTTCCGAGAAATGCGAAGAGAAGAAGGAGAATTGTAGCAACGATAACCGCATGATTAAGTTCCGTTCTTCGCTCCTCTTTCCTCATACCTTTCGTTAGCGCTATAAATACAGGAATATTGGCTGGCGGGTCCATTACCACAAAGAGGATGATAAACGCCTTTACCAACAACAACCAAGAATTCGGATTGAAATCCATAATATCTTTATTATAGATACATGAAAATGTAAAAGGGTATATGTAGTGAACGCCGATGCTTAGAGACGAGATCTGGACTGAGAAATACCGGCCGAGGACGCTAAATGAGGTATCAGGACAAGAAGCTATAATAAAGAACCTTCAATCTTACGTAAGGAAAAGGAACTTACCGCATCTCATCTTTTCCGGACCCGCAGGTGTGGGTAAAACGGCAGCTGCAGTCGCTATGGCTCGGGAATTCTATGGTGATACCTGGTCAGAGAACTTTACTGAGCTTAACGCAAGTGATGAGCGCGGCATCGATGTGGTCCGTAACAACATAAAGAACTTCGCACGAACCATGCCGATTGGCAATGCCTCATTCAAAATCATCTTCCTCGACGAGGCAGACGCGTTGACCGATGCAGCGCAGTCCGCGCTGAGAAGAACTATGGAACGGTATTCCGGCACGTGCAGATTTATTCTCAGTTGTAACTACTCTTCCAAGATAATAGACCCAATACAGTCCAGATGCTCGGTGTACCGGTTCAAATCACTTTCTTACGATGCAATTGCAGCGCGTATAAAATATATTGCGGATAAGGAGGGCTTGGAAGTCTCAGAAGAGGTTATTCGCGCTATAAACTACGTTTCGATGGGCGATATGCGGCGAGCGGTAAACGCATTGCAAAGTGCTGCGGTACTCAGTAGCGAAATAAAACCCGAGATGATCTATGAGATAACCGCAACGGCAAGACCAGAGGAGATAAAAGAGTTGATAAAAAAGGCATTGGACGGTAAATTCTTTGATGCGCTCGATAACCTGGAGGTGTTGATGGATAAAGGGATATCAGGCGACGAAATATTAGCTCAGATGCACCGGCTTGTGATAAATCTGGATATCCCCGCTCTTAAGAAGGTGGAATTGATGGACCGAATTGGTGAAGCGGACTACCGAATTACCGAGGGTGCGCATGAGAGAATTCAATTGGATGCGCTGATAGCTTCCTTTTGTCTCTCTTCGGATAAAGAATAAGTGGTGGGATATACGACATTTTTGTCAGATATACCGGCGTTTGCCACCATCCTCTCTAAAAGTATAAATGAGGAGAGCCAAAAATAAGGAGTGAAAGGTGATGGAAAAGATGAAGAGCACATTCTCGATGTGGGGTGAGCGAGGGTTGATTGCTACGTTCTTTGCGGATTTAAACCAACTTGCAGAACCGGAGACGATCAACAACTTCTTGCAGATTGTGGAATTTCCTGAGAGACCGATGATTAGTAGCGTGTCCCCTGTAGCAATCCACTGTATTATCGAGCCGGACTTTGCTAATACGGGGTTTGGACATCCCGATGCCATGATCGCACTTGAGTATCATGATAACCGCGCTGTCATCATCGTAGAGGCGAAGCGAACGGATCTCGCGAGTGCATGTGTGCCATGTTCGCAGCGTGGGCAACAGGGCTTCAATAGCACACTCAACGGGCAGTTAGAACTTGACTACTGTTTGGCCATGGCGTTATCCGAGCATCACGAAGGGGACACAGAGCTTGTTGAACCGGAATGGGTATTAAGCAGCCCCTATAAGAATGAAAGGAAAGGGCGGATTAGGCGACTGAAGAATCGGGCTGTGTTAGAAGATGTAGTGTCCTTGATAGGGGGGGTTCCCTCAGATCGGTACTACTTTCTCGTGATTACGAATGACGAGCAGAATCCCTTCCTTCGCGTGAGTGACGACATTCTACCGGAGTTATTCAAGCCGGAGTTATCCGGGCTCCGTCTATCGTTCACGAACTGTTGGTCAGAATATCGCAGAAGATTTGGCTGGCTCAACTATGCGAAGATGCAGACGTTTATCGATAGCGTACAAAATCGGATGTCTCTGGGTTCTTTGTTTCTACAATCACTCAACATCAATCAACGCAATATGAAGGGACATTCGCAGCTTAGAATGACCAAACCACCGACAGTTGCGACTCAACAAGAAAGGCTCGATGTTGACCATCTTGCCGAGAGGAAGTTATCACATTCCGGTCAAGGTGTGAGCTTAATCTATGCACCACAAATCAATCCTCACACATTTCTCCATTTCTCTTGGAGGAATGAAAGCTGCGCCTTGCGGGACTATAGCAGAAGTGATACAGGACAACCGGCACCTGACCGGAGCTATCAGATATCTCGTGTCGAACGCATGATCGATAAGGAAATTAGTGTTCCTCGCGAGGACAAGGAAAATGTGCCTGTCGTATCGTTTTGGCATAAAAAGATTCTTGATGCGAATAATGCACATTTGAAAAAATGATGCTGATGCTGGCAAACAGCAGGAGAGAATAAGTGGGAGGAGAGGGGACTTCTGAGTGGAGGAAATATGAAATAAGCTTTGATTGTAAGCGGGGATGCAACTTTTGGGGCATTCATTTCTCAAAATTGAACCTTTCCGAATTTCGCATGAGTTCTATCGGTATTTTGAGCCATGTTGTTAATAGCAGTCCTAAGAGTGGAAGTAAGCACCAGAAACCCCACCAAGCAAAACCACTGATTAGGAATGCTAAAAGTGATAATGACCCTATCCAGATAATTCTGTCATTTCTCTTACAATAGCCATATCTCTTAACAATATTTATTTCTGCATAAGGTGGTGCATTAATAAAACAAAAAATAATTGGACCTAATGGATTTAAGTAGGTGCACAGCAGATAAGCACATCTTGTTTTTTTGCACGCTTCTAACTCCTTCTTACACTTTTTGTAGATGGGTTGGTACTTCGCAGGCAAGTAAGGATCTTGGATGATACTTTTCAGCACCAATAAACTGTTTTGATAACCTTTCTTTAATGCTTCTTCTGGATTATCAGGATTAACCTTTGTTAGAATGTTGGGTATTTCATCAATTATAGCAACATCCATAACAGGAATATTCTCTCTTCTCCACTCATCTTTTATCTTGTATTTCGCTATATCTCTTGTCATCTCTACAAACTTCGGATGAGCTGACGGAACTACTACTCCATCCTGAATTAAGTGGCAAAGACATCCAAGGGAAAAAGCATCGACATTTTCATCTTCTAATTTCTTACTCCTTAATTGTAATAACATACCTCTAATTCTCCGATCAGTTTCTTTGTGATGCGGGTGGCACATTTGTACACCCTCGATAGTGACTGATTTATTCATAGATACCTGATCTGGATAGACACATCCATTAAGCATCGGTTCTATTGGTAAATTCAAATCCTCTGCTATTGCTTTCGTACACTCTCTATGGGATTCCCATTTCATTTTTCTATCATTACACTTTATAGCATTTTCTCAAATTCTTCCATCGTTACTATTTTAAAATCCTTCAAAGAACCTTCACCGGTCCATGATTTAAAATACGTCCTAATAGTTTTTATTTGCTCTTTCGTTGTCTTCTTCTTCAGGAGCACCTAAGCTTTTACAAACCCCGGCTCAACGCATCAGTAACTGCCTTTTCCATTACCTTTATCGGCGGCTCCTCTTTTGTCCATATCTTGAACGATGCGGCGCCCTGATAGACGAGCATCTTCACACCACCCACTATCTTCTTCACGCCTGCACGCTTCGCCTCTTTCAACAACCTCGTCTCCACTGGATTGTACACGATATCGAATACCACAAGATCAGGATGCATCATATCTGCCGTTACTAACGTAGCATCATCATGCGGATGCATTCCCACGGAGGTTGCATTGATCAAAATATCCGAAGCTTTGATCTGCTTTTTAAACTCGGCGCCCAATCCAATAGCATCCGCATTACTGAGTTTAGCAGCCAATTGAGCAGCTCGTTCTTTCGTCCTGTTTGCGAGCGTTACCTTTGCACCTTCAACCTCAAGGTAAAAAGCAATCGCCTTTGCAGCACCGCCAGCACCAATAATAAGCACTTTTTTGCCTTTTAGTTTGCCTACGGTCTCTTTCAACACCCGCACCGAGCCGATGCCATCGGTGTTATAGCCAACCGGTGTGCCACTGCTAAAATCAATAGTATTTATTGCGCCTATCTTCTTCGCCACTTCTTCTGCATCTACGAAAAGGAGCGCTTTCTCTTTCAACGGTATCGTAACGTTAAGACCGGCGATGCCAAGACTTTTCGCGCCCCTTATCGCATCCTCAAGCTCGTCCTCTGAAACTATGAATGCGAGATAAACGGCATCCATACCGAGTTTCTCAAAGGCGGCGTTGTGCATAACGGGAGAAAGGCTATGCGCTACAGGATCACCGAGAATGCCGTAGATCTTTTTCATCGTTACTTACATTTAGCAAAGTTTAAACGTAAAAAAGCAAAAAGCTTAAGTATTGTATGTAAAGTACATATTGAGTAAATAATAAGAAGGAGTAAAAATGGAGGGAATGAGCGTTAACTTGATAAGTGGGAGAACGGCGGTGCAAGGTCAAAATTTGGACAGTAAGCTTTCAGAGAAATATTTCAATGAAGCGGCAGTCTGCAATATGAATAGCAGTGACATGGAAAAACTCGGGGTCACTCCAGAAGACAATGTGAAAGTGATGACGAAGTACGGGGAAGTGGTCGTGAAAGCGAAGAAAGATGACGGGAATCCAGAAGGGCTTATTTTTATCCCGATGGGTCCCTGGGCAAACGCTTTGGTGAGCGGAGATACACACGGTGCTGGTATGCCTTCATTCAAGGGAGTAGATGCAGAGGTAGAGAAGACCGGGGAAGCAGTTTTGTCAGTAAAGGAGCTGATGCATACGTATATGGAATAAGAGGTGGCAAAAAATGGGAGAAATAACAGATGTTGTATGCTCATTGTGTGGATGTGTGTGCGACGATATCGTGGTGGAAGTTGAGAATAACGAAGTGGTGAAGGTGAAACGGGGCGCATGTTCTGTGGGTAAGAGCAAGTTGCTGGGGCACGAGAGGATAAAGAGTCCGATGATACGAGAGAACGGCGAGCTCAAGGAGTGCTCTTACGATGAAGCGATAAAGAAGGCGGCGGAAATACTGTATAAGTCGAGAAGACCTCTTTTATACGGCTGGAGTTCGACGGTCTGCGAAGCTGATAGAGAAGGGATAGAGCTTGCAGAGGATATAGGTGGCGTTGTGGACAATACAGCCACTGTATGCCACGGACCTTCAGTGCTGGCGATACAGGATGTTGGACTACCTTCTTGCACATTGGGGGAGATAAAAAACCGGGCTGATCTCATTATATACTGGGGTTCGAACCCAGCGGCGGCACATGCGAACCACATGAAGCGGTATTCATATGTTTCGAAGGGATATTGGACATCAGAAGGTAAGAAAGGCAAGAAACTGGTCGTCGTGGATGTACGAAAGACAATGCCAGCAAAGATGGCGGACGTGTTCGTACAGGTAGAGCAGGGGAAAGATTATCAGGTCTTTTCGGCGCTACGAGCCATCTTGCGTGGGCATGAGGACATCATTCCAGACAAAGTAGGTGGCGTGCCAAAGGAGCAGTTGGTAGAAGTTGCGAATATGATGAAAGAAGCCAAATTCGGTATTATATTCTTCGGTATGGGTGTGACACATACGGGCGCACGGCACAACAACATTGTCAATGCAATACAGGCCACCCGTGCAGGACATTTGTATGGGAAATGGACGATAATGCCCATGAGAGGGCATTACAACGTCACGGGGTTCAATCAGGTATGCTGTTGGCAAACAGGCTTTCCATACTCTGTTGACCTGTCCAGAGGATATGCGTGGTACAATCCGGGGGAGACATCTTCTACCGACCTTTTAGCGCGGGGAGAAGCGGATTCGGCATTAATTATTGCTTCTGATCCCGGTGCACATTTCCCTGGTGTTGCGCTTCGACAGCTTGCTAAGATTCCGGTTATCCAGATAGACCCTTTTGCGAATCCAACGACTGAATTTGCAGATGTTGTCATTCCATCAGCAATAAGCGGAATCGAAGCAGAAGGGGGTGTCTATCGGATGGATAACGTGCCTTTACGGTTGCGGAAGATACTGGATACCGACTACTACGTACCAGATGAAGAGATCGTGGAGCGGATACATGCAGAAGTGAGAGCATTAAGAGAAAAGGAGGGCGAGTAAAATGGCTGATGGTGAATTGTTGATACGGAATGCGGTGGTTTACGATCCAATAAATGGAGTGAAGGGCGAGAAGAAGGACATTTGCATTCGAGACGGAAAGATAGTGGAATCGGTAACGAATCCGAAAGTGATAGATGCGGAAGGGCGAGTGGTAATGCCCGGTGGTGTGGACATTCACGCACACATTGCGGGCGGTAAAGTAAACGCAGGACGGATTATGCGACCAGAAGACGGGAGAAAAGGTGTAGAGGCGAAGACAAGCGTTTGCCGAGTGCAATCTGGATATTCGATCCCCAATACCTTTGCTACTGGCTACCGGTACGCGAAGATGGGATATACCTTTGTGATGGAAGCGGCAATGCCACCACTGCTGGCACGGCACACGCATGAGGAGATGATAGATATCCCAATCCTGGACAATGCCGCAATGCCGCTCATTGATAACAACTGGATGACGCTGGAGTACATAAAGAGCGGCGATACAGATTTGCTTGCTGCATACATTGCATGGATGATAAAAGCAACGAAGGGATACGGCGTAAAAGTGGTTAACCCCGGTGGAACCGAAGCGTGGGCGTGGGGAAAGAACTGTGACTTACATGATGCAGTGCCGTACTTTGACGTTACCCCAGCGGAGATCGTAAAGGGCTTGGCAGAAGCGACAGAGAAGTATGAGATGCCACACAGCGTTCACGTGCACGGGAACATGCTTGGTCATCCAGGCAACTTCGAGGTGACAACCGACACGTATGATCTTGTGAAAGGAATAAAGCCGTATAGAGACCGCCCGGCTATGCACGCAACGCACACGCAGTTCCATGCGTACGGCGGATCGACCTGGGGCGATTTCGAGTCGCAGGCGAAGCATATTGCGAATTATGTAAATGACAATAACCATGTGAGCATTGACCTCGGCTCGATTATACTGGGTGATACCACGACAATGACCGCGGATGGACCGATGGAATACAGCCTGTATCAGATAACAGGTCGTAAATGGACGAACTGTGATGTGGAGCTCGAAACAGGATCAGGAATAACTCCGTTCTTGTACTCGGGTAAATCCCCGGTGAATACCGTCCAATGGGCGATCGGCCAGGAATTAGCATTGCTGATAAAAGACCCCTGGAAGGTTTCACTCACTACAGACCATCCGAATGCAGGGCCGTTCATCGGGTATCCGATTATTATCTCGATGCTCATGAGCAAGAAGAGGCGAGATGAGTCTGCAGAGGATATGCATAAGGCGATCTTCGACCGTGCGGAATTACCTTCAATAGATCGAGAGTACGATTTAAATGAGATTGCGATCATCACGAGAGGAATGGCTGCGAAGACCTTAGGATTGGCAGAGCATGGCAAAGGTCATCTTGGCGTGGGTGCGGACGCAGACGTTGCGATCTACGATATGTCGCCGGAAGAGCGAGATGCGGGTCAGATACAGAAGGCGTTCTTGAATACGAAGTACACGATAAAAGCCGGCGAGATCGTGGTAAAGGACGGCGAGGTAGTAGCAGCGCCACCGGGAAGGACGATCTTCGTCACGCCGGAATGTGATGAAAAGCTGATGGATGAGATGCTCGTTACGCTGAAGGATAAATTCGAGAAGTACTACTCGGTGACCTACAATAATTATTCAGTTCAGGACGCTTACTTGCCAAATCCATTTGAGATAAAAGCGCCATGGAGGAGCAGCTAGCTAATAGAGGAGAAAAGAAAAAATGCAAACAATAACGTTAAAGTTGAAGGACGCGGTTTTAAGTGGACCAGCTAAAATACCTGTTGAGGTGGATACATTAACTCCAGATCAGCTCTTTGGTAAGAATGAGGCTGAGATAAAAGCAGTGAAGGTCTTGTGGGGCAACCAGCAGGAGAATACCGGAGACCTGTTTGATGTGAGCGTATCAGGAGATGCAGGTAGTGCAGACGAAGTGAAGATAGCGTTTGAAGGCGATTTGACACGCGTGAAGCGCATTGGAGCGGGCATGAAAGCAGGCGAGATCGAGGCACGTGGTGACGTGGACATGCACTGTGGCGCGCTGATGGAAGGTGGCAAGCTCGTTGTAAAAGGAAATGCAAATTGCTGGGCAGGCAGAGAGATGCGCGGTGGCGAGTTGATCATCGAGGGTGATGCGGGCGACAACCTCTGTGCGATGTATCGCGGCGAGATGAAGGGTATGACCGGCGGTAAAGTGACGGTCAATGGTGATGTCGGTGAGTGCATTTGCCAATATATGGCAGGTGGCGAAATCCTGATAAAAGGTAACGCGAACAGACTCGCAGGCCTGAGCATGAGCGGCGGTAAGATAACGATCGAAGGCAATGCAGAAATATTCGGACCAGACATGACCGGCGGCGAGATCGTAATGAAGGGCAAAGTGCTGGAGATGATGCCTTCGTTCAAGTTCCTGGAGACGACAACCATTGACGGCGAGGAGTACAAGAAATACCTCGGCGATTTCGCAATGGGCGAGAAGAAGGCAAAAGGAACACTGTACGTGAAGTGAGGTGAGGTGATTTATTTTTTCACCTCTTTTTTCTTTATTTTTTTATTGAGTTGATTTTTTTCGCTGGTTGGTTTTTACACACTAATTTAGAATGTTTTACCATATAAAAACTTTCCGCAGCGCAACCGAAAGTTTTATATAACCTCTACTTCCTATGCTAAAATTAGTTTATTTAGTTTAGATGGAGGGGGTGATACTAACCACCAGTCATTGAAAAGAAGAAGAAGTCTGGGAGAAAGATAGATAAAGGTCAATAAAGCCATGACTTTTTT
>JGI24025J20009_10003549_pt1 | contig 10556 bp, 10 predicted proteins | sample Cruoilmetagenom3_FD_20009 | JGI IMG/M metagenome (IMG submission 20009) | reverse complement strand
TCGGGTAGATTTCTGGTTATCTCTCATTTAAAAACCAAAATAAAAGTGGCAAAGTGATTATTTAATCTCAATTATTACCTTTTTATCTACCCCCTTTTATCTATGTATTGACGATTAATATGTTTTTCTTTTTACCATTTTTTCCATACTCTCCTATAATACTGTTTTTGTTTCAACTTTACAGTGAGTTTAGAATCACCTCTATAAAAGATTTTTGTTTTTTTTTTTTGATCGTATTTTTCTTCAAACACCCGATAACTTTACAATTCGTACAATTCGGGGAGATAAACGTCGATATAATCTGCTGCGTAGAGTCCGTTAAGCCTGGGTGTTGGATCGTAGGGGACATATACATTTAGAGTCGTAATTGAAGAAGATCCTTATGAGGATAGGAAAATGGCTTATCATGTTCATTGTCCTGCTCTGGAGGAATATGGGGCATCAACTTGGGGTTATACTGAAAAAGAGGCTCTAAAGAATATCAGAGAAGTTCAAGTGATACATTTCCACCAAAAAATAGATCTTCAAATTCGCTTCTAACCGTTTTTTAGGCGGTTTCCAAAAGAAGATTTAAAGAATTTTATTAAGAAAGTAAAAGGGAACGGATCTATTTAAGTGCTATAAGATAACTTTTAGCTGAATAGGACAGAGAAAAAGGGATGTAAAAACTTTCCTTTTTGGAATTATCCTTGATTTAAGTTCGATTGGTTCCTGTGGTTGGGACACCTGGTGTGGATCGCCACATGCCCATGCTGTTGCAGGTGTTGTGGGGTTATACCGGGCTTGTTCGACATGGTGCTCCAACCGATCACCTGCGTTAGGTTTTTGGGGCACATTTATCGGCACGCTTCCCGAGATGCTTAGAGATCTTCCAAATGGCAGCATAATAGCTAATTGGGTCATCGAATGGATTAAAAATTTCCTATAGATAAGAGGCAAAGGAGGTTGTGGATTTTAGATAAATAAAGTGAAAGGATTTGCAAAGATTTGCAAAAATGGAAAAACAGTAAAAATTTTTTAAGATTTCCCTTCTGATAACTTTCGATTGTCTAAAAATCCAAAAAGGGCTAAAAAATTTAAAAAAAAGTGCTACCGAAGGTAGCACATGGGAGTGAAGTGCTCAAAAATCGAAGATTTTTGGCATGTGAAAATGTTCCACAGCAAAATGTTTCATTTTGCGTGCACCAAATCGAAGATTTGGTTGCATTTTCACGGCACGAAATCGGAGATTTCGTTGCATACGCAAATCTTCGATTTGCGACTAAACCCTTTAGGGTTTTCACTCAGACATCTTAAAGTACGGATGACTTTCTATCGGTGTTATGCCGTGTTCTACCTGATTTGCCTCTGAAACGATTATATCTGCCATTGCACATAGCGGAAACGCGATCGCCGCGTTCTCTATCGGGCCGTACAATACGAAGTCCTGACCGGCGATTATCGGAACGACGTTGGAACCGATATCACAGAACCTATAAACATCTCCTCCCTCTCCTATCCAGACACCTCTCTCGGGATGTTCTGCATGAGCCCTCCGGTATTCCTTCAACCAGACCCAGGAAGATGGTGCATTGTGAATACCAAGTCCAACAGGAACGCCGAACTTCGACTTTATCACGAATCCCGATGCAACCGAAGATCCTGCACCCGCACCTATCGGCATCGAAGCAGGATCTATCAGAGGTTTCGTTATCCCGAGATCCTCCGATAGATCGAGCAGACCCTTATCCACGAGACCTGCACCGGTATCCAACAATTCTACCTTACCAGAAACGCTCGCATCCTTTGGATTGAAACCGAGAACGATCGAAGATGAGATGTCCGAATCTTTAAGGGCTTCCATCTCCTCCGGTGTACAGGAGACGTTCAAAGAATTATATACCGCCTTATCTGTGAGCCCAACCTCTTGAACATATTTCGTTCCGGCAATCCTCGCACTTGCATCCGTCGAATCGATCAAGAAAGGAGAATCACTTATTTTCGTGCAGAACTCAATGTATCGCTCCATTGCCTCAGAAGCTTCCGCAAATATCTGTATAATCGCCGGATTTCCAGTGATGTCGCTCATCTCGTCCTGTTTATTTATCAGCTCTTCTGCACTCTTCTCATCTATTATCCCCTTCACGTCATCCTCGACGATCTTATGCCCCGCATAAAATATCGTTCCTGCCATGACCGTCGGTACTTCGCCAGGCTGTCCCCCTATCTTCAATCCTGCTATATCAAATATCTTCTGTTCCGTGTCGTATATAAACATCTCTTCACCCCATGAAAAAAAACATGAAAATAAACAAAGCGATCAGCAAACCATAAGGTAAACCGATCAAAAAACCTATTCTATCACCCAATCTCTGAGAGAGCTCGCCTGCCGTAAACTCTATCTTCTCATCCACCTTATCTAACTTCTTCAAGAGTTCTTTGTATTCAGGTGGCGTAATCGTCTGAGGAGCACCCAAAGATTTTTTCTCTTCACCCATCTCATATCACCCCATGAAAAATTTTAATCCGAGCAGTATGAAGCCCGAAAATATCCCGATCGAGAATCCTTTTACAAAGCCGACCCAAATGCCAGACGCCATCCTCGTATCTTTACCTATCATCGTAACCATCCTTCTTTCGTCCTCGATCTTTGCATTTATAAGGGCGGTCTCCGGTGTCTGTTGTATAATTCCCATTACATTATTCACCTCCTTATATCAATCCCACAAACGGCAACGCTATGAGAACCGCAAGGATGATTCCTGTCAATATGCCAAGAATTCCATTATCTGAAATTCCACTCGTCAGCTTTTGATCCCTCGTAATTATCTGGGATTTATACCTGATCTCCTCCGTAGCCTTGTTTATAACGTCCATGAAAGGTTCTGCTGGCATCGCAAGGGGGATCTCTGCTAAAGCTCCTTCCTCCGCGGCTTCAACACCCAACTTTAGGACTATCGGTTCCTCTGGAAATGCTCCGGGATCCCTCTCTTTCAACTCCTTGATCTTTGCACCGATCTTAATTAGATCCTCGGTGCCGATCATGTCTATAATCTCCACCTGCTCCCTGAACCTCTCGATCGCCTCCATCGGTGCGTTCTCAATGAACGGGATAGCCCCTGGTGCATTTATTATCTTCTTCGAATCGGGATCGACGCCATTTTTGTAAAGTGCACTCATCGATCCAGCCGTTCTGTGCCCAGGCACTTCGGTTCCAGCCAGAATTAGGAACCTTATGTTGGGATTAGAGATCGTGTTTGCTATTATCTTCTCAAGTCCGATATTCTCTGTCTTCGTGGGACCGACCAGCGATGCGCCGTACTTAAGCACATCCTCCTCTTTGAAGTACGTGCCGACAGAAGAGACCACGACAGGATCTTCTGGATTACCGATCGCATATTCACCCGTCACAGGCGGCCACTCATCTGGAACTTCTTTCTTCTCTGCCATCTTTATCACCCCATTTAAATTAAATAGAAAAAAGTATCAGTGCCAAAATTCCGAGCCCAGCAGTCAACCCTACGATCATCATCGTGACAAAACCTGCTCTCCCAAGTGAACCCTCTCTATTTGGCTGTGAGTCAAGCATGCCAGAATAGGGATCCAAGCACCCCATCAAATCGTCTGATATCTTTTCTAAATCATCTATCTTCTCTTTTATCGGTGCCAAATTCAATATATATACGTTCGGTGCGGCTTCTCCAACCGTAAGCGTCCTAGGATCCAGCACGATCTTATATTTATCCGAAATTATGATATTCATATCCATCAACCCAGCGTCTTTATAAGTCCTGTCCCGACTGTCTCGTATGCCTCTCTCATGCATGCTTTGACGAACGAAACGTAGCTAGCGATCCAGATGATCGCAGAGACCAAAATTAAGAGCGATCCATTCACCGGGTCGGCAAATACCAAGTTGATGCCCAAAAGCATACAGAGTATCGTTCCAATCTCGACAGATAGCGTCAATGTCCTACCCCTTCTTTCATCTGGGCCAAGACAAGCATTATACGGGTGAAGCATCCCCATTGCAGAGAGTATGAATATAACTGCGATCCATCCGCTTGCAACAACGCTTCCCAGCACAGCATCTATATGCCACGTTCCAGCAAGCATGGAAGAAGCGTTTATCACAACAAGGGCACCTGCAGTGGTCAATTCCATCATGCCACGCACCATCACCGGTATATCCATCTTGATTATCTTTACNGNNANCAAGCCGTATATGAGTCCACCGATTGCGACCAGTGCAACGCCTATCAAGACTCCGGCATAAGATCCAACTCCTGTGGTAAAAAAACCAGACATCGACATTCCGGCGAATGCACCGACCATTCCCATTCCAAGTGCAAGCATCCCAATGGATGGGACACCCGTTCCGATCCCATAGTGCGTTATCGTCCTAACAACATCTGCACCCCACGCAATTGCGAGTATCAATCCAACTGCCTTTATCGCGGGGGGCAATTCCGTNGCTACCGCCGTTATCACCGATACCNCNAAAGCTATGATCNTCAAATTTCTTTGATCTGGCCATCCGAATCCAATCTTTTCTTTCACTTTCNCTTCTGCTTCCATTTATAGACCCCCTGCATAAGATATCAAAGAAGCAAATACCGCACATATCAATGAACCGATGAAACANGCCTTTAATGCCCTCGGCAACAATTTAAACTTAGGATCGTGGAATCCCTCGATCGTCCCACCGATATTATACGCGGAGAGAACGGCATTCGTAAGGAATATTCCCATTGCAGATATTCCAGCCAACGGCGCCGAGAAATCTGCATAGTTTACCAGCCCATAATATATCAACGCTCCACCAGATCCTCCAAGAAATGCGCCTATAACTCCAGATATATAAGATACATCCGGAGTGCCATGGCCATCCGTCTGTGGTGTTTTGAATGGCAAAAAAGGTCGTTTCGTTATTGGATCAACATCTACCCTTCCAGATACCGGCACGATTCCCGCGGCAAGCGTATAAATAATATTTCCGCCGAGCATCGTAAAAGCCATCATCAACATAGAACCAACAGCACCCGAAAGAACAACCAGCCAGATATTCGAAGTCATCGTCTCCACGGTTGAAGCGGTAAAAAGCCCTGTCATCGCCGCTCCCGTGGATATCATCGTCACNCCGGTGGCGATTCCTGTNGCTGTCCCCATAGCAGCNGGAGCACCCCCAACGGGCATCATGTGAACACCCANGCTCGTTAATATTCCACCNGCAACGATACAGANAAATAAAATTATAAGATCCATTTTTACTCCCCTACAAATTCACCGTACTTCTTTCTCGCGAATCCGACGAGCAGATAGTTTATCACGATCAGCACGATTACTATTCCGACTCCAATCCCAATAGACCACCATACTTGCGCCTCTGGAGTCATACCAATCATAAGTCCGAGCAGGCTCCTCCAGTTCTCAAATAATAGGATCGATCCAAATACAAGTCCGGTCACCGGGCCACCGTGTTTCGCACAGAAATATACGATGTCATTCTGATTTCTTATTCCGCATTCTGCATATCTTGTTATCTTACCGTGATATGTCACTCGTTTGCCCTCTCCGAATGGTCTGTCCTGAAATTCCCTCTCCGTTCCGTAGTGAACATCGCCGACAGAGGATCCTATTGAACCGATCGTGATCCCCCATATCAATCCAAGGAGTGGCATCGGAAAGATGCTCTGCAATCCTTCTGGCATCACAGATGCCTGTATATAACAGATCGTCGTTATGGACAACACCGCAACGAAGCCGTGTGTTGCGATAGGCAACAACTGCTTTATAAAGACGTCCATATATATAGGCTGTTCAAATCTTTTCTGCGCTGAGGCCCTTCCTAAATGCGCGGTAGATGCAAGTGTCACATGCACAATCGCTGCGACTCCTGCACCAATCGGTATCGCAAGTATGGCGGCGAGACCATTGCTCAATAGAAGCCATGCGATACCGGCTGAAACTGCACAGTACACCCCGTATGCCGGAGGTTCTCCAGATATTGCCTTATTGAAAAACCTATTCACATACCCGACCTGCGCGGCAAGTTGCACCTGCGAGTTNGGGTTGCTCTGCGAACCNACGTCCGACTCCAAATCCTCGAATGTCCCTGCAATTAGCGCGAGAAATGCAACAACCAATGCCCACGCTACAATTGCTATTGTTATAGTTATCATCGAGCGAAGGTAACGTTTCCATATAATAAAAGTTTCGATTTTTTGAGGTAGGAATGCCAGAGTTAATGCTGAGATTATAACTCCTATGGATAGTGAGAAGAAAGATTCTTAACCGGTCGATAACGTTATTTAAAGAACTCCTCTCCATTAACCTCCACTTTCTGAAATGATATGACCACAACCATTAGCGATATTTGATAAAAAATACAGTCTTTTCTAAACTTTTATATAGAAAGTTATATATATAGTAAAATTTCACCCTAAATCACAAATGAAAAACTTTGAGAGTACAGAAAAGTCTGAGAAAAGGAGGTAAAATATGATTCTTTTAAACCCAAAAAAACATGACCGTGAATATCCTGATGAGAGATCGAAAGAAATTATGCTTAAGACCATTGAGTTCTTTGAGAAGAAGGGAAGGCAAAAGATCAAAGAGGATGACCATGAAAGGGTATGGTACGAGGATTTTCTCAAATTTATAAAAGAAGAAGGGATATTCGCTACACTCCTGACTCCTCCCGAGTACGGGGACGAGGATTCCCGCTGGGACACATGGAGAATATGTGAGTTTAATGAGATTCTCGCCTTTTATGGTCTTGCCTACTGGTATACCTGGCAGGTCTCTATTCTCGGTCTTGGCCCCATCTGGATGAGTCAGAACGAGGAAGCGAAGCGCAAGGCGGCAAAGCTTCTCAAAGATGGAGCAATATTTGCTTTTGGTCTCTCTGAAAGAGAACATGGCGCGGACATATATTCAACGGAGATGAGCCTCACACCCAATGATGATGGGACATATAGAGCCAATGGGGAAAAGTACTACATCGGGAATGGAAACGAGGCTGAGATGGTCTCCACTTTCGGAAAAATGTCCGATACAGGCGATTATGTCTTTTTCGTGTCAAATTTTCACCACAAACAGTACGAGTTGGTGGATAATGTCGTCAACACTCAGTCCTATGTGGCCGATTTTAAACTCACGGACTATCCCATAACCGAAGCGGATATCCTTTCAAAGGGCCAAGATGCCTGGCATGCCTGCCTCAACACCGTCAACGTGGGAAAGTATAACCTTGGATGGGCGTCGATTGGTATATGTACCCACGCCTTCTATGAAGCCATCAATCATGCATCACACCGTGAACTCTATGGTATGTATGTAACGGGTATGCCACATGTGATGCGGATGTTTACCGATGCTTATGCACGCCTGGTGTCAATGAAGCTCTTCGGTCTTAGAACAGCAGATTACATGCGAACAGCTTCTCCTGAGGACAGACGATATCTCCTCTATAATCCGGTCATGAAGATGAAGGTGACGACGCAGGGCGAGGAGGTAATAGACCTCTTGTGGGACGTCATTGCCGCCAAGGGGTTTGAGAAGGATACGTATTTTGAGATGGGCGCAAGGGATATTATAGCATTGCCAAAGCTTGAGGGCACCGTTCATGTAAATGTTATGCTCATCTTCAAGTTTATGCAAAATTATTTCTTCAATCCCAAGGAATATTCCGAGATAGGCAAGCAAGACGCGCCTAAGAATGATGATTTTCTCTTTAATCAGGGATCTACCCATGGACTGCGTAAGATCCAATTCCACGATTACCACATTGCATTTGACAGCTATGACCTGCCCAACGTGAACGTATTCAAGGAGCAGATAGAGGTATTCAAAGAATTTCTGTTAAATGCNGCTCCAAACGACGACCAAAATATGAATCCCGATTTTACGCTGGCCGTTGGGGAGCTNTTCGCGCTCGTGGCGTATGGACAGCTCATACTCGAGAACTCNAAGATCTACAATATAGATGATGACATCGTAGATCAGATCTTTGACTGCATGGTGAGGGACTTCTCAAAATTTGCCCTGCAACTTTACGGTAAGCCCAGCAGTACAGACGATCAGATGGATTATTGCATGAAGATGATAAAAAAGCCTGCTGTGGATGAGGCGCGATATCAGAGGGTGTGGGAGAATTATGTATACGCACTGAAAGATACGTATGAGATGAGTAAGTAATTCAAAGAATGGGGAGCCTCAAAGGGTTTTTAAAACTTAAAACGTTTCTGATGAATTTGAGATCCCTCTTTATGTTATCTTCATAATGTTCATAAAAACCCTCAACCCACGGTACGGAAGTATCGCCTGGTTATCCTACAGGGTTTCCCGGGGGAACCTCCTTATCCGGATGTAAAAGGGCCAGTTCCCCATCTGCATCCACTGCAAGAATCATTCACGCTAAAAGAGAGATTACCCCGCACATTAAAAGACGAGTTACCTATTTATATTATGAATACATACAAGATAATCACACGTAAAAAATGAGGAGATGTCATAATGGAGCTGGAAGAAAAATACCTAGAAAAGCCTTGGTTGAGGGAACATGATTTGATGACCTACCCAGATACCCTTGAACCGTATCCTGAGATGTCTTACACGGAGTATCATCTGGACGAACCTGCAAGTAAGTATCCAAACAGTCTGGCGCTCGTCCAGTTTGACTACGAGATGACGTATAAAGAGCTGAAGGAACACGTCGACAGATTCGCGACCGCCTTAACGGATCTTGGTGTCAAGAAGGGGGACGTTGTCGCAACGGTACTTCAGACCTCGATACAGAACATCATAGCAGATATGGCGGTACCGAGAATCGGTGCGATACACACGCCTGGAAGTATAATAGATTCTGTTGACGGCTACGTCGATAAGTGGACGCGCGCGAACGTGAAGACGGTGATATGTGTACATACAAACGTGAAGGAGAGGGATACCATCGATAAGGTGGAGGAGGCGGCTAAGCAGACGAACGTGGAGAACATAATCGTTACGCATACGAAAGATTACTCAAAAAATCCCCCCTCACACCCGAAAGAAGAGGGTGCGGTCTGGTTCACCGATCTCATCGAGAAGTATCCTCCAAATCCTCCAAAGGTGGATATAGATCCTAAAAAAGACGTTGCTATCCTCTTCTTCACGGGGGGAACAACAGGAGTTCCGAAGGGTTGCATGATCACACACCATCAATACATCGCGCAGACGGAGAGCGTCTTTCAATCTTTCTTCCCAAAGTGGCTCAGCGCCCCGATGGAGGGGCTTCTCAGGGTGCTCATGCCGCTGCCGCAGTTCCACGTCTATGGACACGGGGAGACTGTTTTGATGCTCAGGCAGGGTTACACGATTCTTTTGGTGACGGATCCGAGGGATACGAAGGAGTGGGTCAGGATGGCAAAGAAGTACCATCCGTTCATAAATATAGGTGCTCCAACGCAGTACATGAAGGTTTTGAAGGAGGCGGGAGCGACAAACCTCGGGATGATCACGATATCAGGTTCTATGGCACTTGCCCCCGAGACGCACAAGGCTTCGGAGAAGAAGACCGGGAGCATAATGGGGGAGGGATACGGACTATCTGAGTTCGCCCCCGTCACGCATGTTCCATCGGTGGCTTCGATGCTCCTTCCGGTTCTCGGGGATATGGAGACCATTGGAAAGGTGATGCACATAGGAAAGAAGATGATGGAGTTACCAGGCGTTCTTCCATTAGGACATATGGGGGCGACGTTGATTGGCCCCGATAACCTCGGCAGGATACTGAATATGACGGTGGCGTTTGCATCCAGGAATATAATTACAACATCGTCTGGAAGGAAGAAGGAGTTCATGGGTTCGATCGGCACGTCGATGATAGATCTGAAGATGAAGATCATCGATGAGGATACGGGAGAGACGATACCGATGGAGAAGGCAGTTAAGGAGGGAAAGAGGGGAGAGATGTGTCTGGATGCTCCCTGGAAGATGCTCGGATACTGGCCGGATGCCGGATCTGGATTCGACGAGGAGGGATACGTACACACGGGAGACGTTGTGAAACTCGACGAGTGGGGCCGCACGTACATCGTNGATCGGACGAAGGACATGGTGAACGTCTCGGGATACAAGGTCTATACGAGAGAGATGGACGATCTCTTGTATGAGATCCCCGGAATAGATGAGGTCGCGACGGTGGGAATTCCGGATCCGGATAGACCCGGAAGCGAGAGGATAAAGGTATTCGTCGTTCCGTTGCCGGAATACAGGGGAAAGATAAAGGAAGAAGATGTAATAAAATTCCTGAGGGGCAGAGTACCGCCTTACGCTGTTCCAAAGTCCGTGGAGATCAGGGATGAACTTCCGAGAACCGTAACTGAGAAGATATTCAAGAAGCAGTTGAGGGAGGAAGAGATCGAGAAGATGAAGAAGGAAGGTATATTGAAATGAAATAGCCTTTTTTTTATCTTTTAATTTTATTTTTGATTTAGAGCAAAGACGAAGATCTAAATTAACGGTAAACCCGTAAAATAGATGCTCAAAATGATCAGGATGGCGGAGAGAATACACGATCGAATGATGATATTCTC
>JGI24025J20009_10003545_pt1 | contig 10562 bp, 8 predicted proteins | sample Cruoilmetagenom3_FD_20009 | JGI IMG/M metagenome (IMG submission 20009) | reverse complement strand
ATTTAAAATCAGTGAGGAGGATATTCTCTCCACATTTTCTGGATTGCGACCAGTCATCAATACCAATGCACCCACACCGTCACTCGAATCACGTGCACATCATATCTGGGAAGAAGAGGGATTGATCAGCGTTGCAGGTGGAAAGCTGACTATATTTCGTGTCATGGCTGCTGATGTGCTTAATTTCTGTCGTGAAAAACTTCCCCATCACCCAAAGTTTCTCCCGCATACACCCTGCTTTATTCACCCCAGACCTCCAGACTACCAAACTTTGAACAAATCTGTTTGGTTATTAATGGCTGGCCGGTTAGGTAAAGACGTAAATGCTTTCTTTGAAAACGCCGACCCTGATCTTCTCCATCCCATCACACCCATACCAGAACTGTGGGCTGAATTAGTGTGGGCGGCAGAGAATGAGGCTGTAGTTCACCTTGATGATCTTCTCCTGCGGCGAGTGCGTTTTGGTTTGTTGATGCCTAATGGCGGTTTAGATGACATTAAACGCATACGCGGACTTGTGCAGGATCCTTTAGGTTGGTCTGATGAAACCTGGTCGGCTGAAGTAATAAGATATGAAACACTCTGGCGAGAGAATTATTTCTTGCCCTCCTGAGTTGCTGATTGATTAATATTTGCATTTAATGAAACTCAGGTAACATTAACCGAATAGACACTGGAGGAGATAATGACCGAGCAACAGATCCTTGCGATAGATAACGGCACCCAAAGTATTCGAGCACTTATATTTGATTTGAGAGGTAACCTGATCGCGAAGAAGCGCATTCCCATTCAACCATATTATTCAACAAGACCAGGTTGGGCGGAGCAAGACCCCGACGTGTTTTGGAAAGGAGTCTGCCAGGCCTGCCAGGGACTTTGGGAAATGCCAGAAGTGAATAAGAACGCTATTNTAGGCGTTGGATTAACAACACAACGCTCCACCGTGCTCAACCTGGATGAGAACNGCACNCCGCTACGACCCGCCATTGTTTGGCTTGATCAACGTCGTTCAGAAAACATGAATCCTGTTGGTGGTCTTTGGGGGATCCTCTTTAAACTGGCTGGCATGCAAGATACAGTTCGATACCTTCAGGCAGAAGCAGAAGCGAACTGGATTAAAACAAACCAACCTGAGATTTGGAAGAAAACAGACAAATATGTCTTCCTATCTGGATTCCTCACCTATAAATTAATCGGCAAGGTGATCGACTCGGTTGGATGCCAGGTGGGTTATATGCCCTTCGACTATAAGAATCTGGCATGGGCAAAACCCTCAGATTGGAAATGGGATGCAGTCATGGTTGAACCTGAAATGCTGCCTGACCTGGTTGAGCCTACCTCCCTGCTGGGGCATATATCAAGGGAAGCTTCACAAGCAACAGGCATCCCTGAAGGCTTACCTTTGATCGCCACAGCCGCCGATAAGGCTACCGAAGTCATCGGTGCTGGTTGTTTGGATCCGCACATCGGCTGCTTGAGTTACGGTACAACTGCAACGATCAACACAACCCACAAAAAATATACAGAGGTCATTCCACTAATTCCCCCTTATCCATCTGCCGTCCCTGGTTCATATTCATTAGAAGTGCAAATCTATCGAGGTTTCTGGATGGTAAGTTGGTTTAAAGAAGAATTTGGCCAGGTTGAGAAAAGAGAAGCCGAAAAGCAGGGTGTAGAAGCAGAGGTGTTTTTTGATAAATTGCTTCAGGCAGTCCCCCCTGGTTCTGAAGGATTGATACTGCAACCTTACTGGTCACCGGGATTAAAGATTCCGGGACCGGAAGCAAAAGGGGCCGTGATCGGCTTTGGTGATGTCCACAGCAGGGCACATTTCTATCGCGCTATCATTGAAGGATTGGCTTTTGCCCTGCGCGAGGGTGCTGAAAGGACGGAAAAACGTTCACACATTCCCATCACCTCGATGCGAGTAGCTGGCGGTGGCAGCCAGAGCCCAGGTGCCATGCAGATTACAGCAGACATCTTCGGGCTGCCTGTATCAAGGCCGCATGTTTACGAAGCATCAGGCTTAGGAGCTGCAATTGACGTGGCTGTTGGCTTGAAACTGCATCAGAATTTTAAAACCGCTGTGGACGAAATGACCCGCATTGGAGACACCTTTGAGCCGGATNAAGATCTGAACAACATGTACAACGACCTGTATGAGCGTGTTTATAAACGCATGTATGCACGGCTTAAACCTCTCTATNACGAGATTAGAGAAATTCTAAGATAGGGATCCCCAATAATTCATCACTCAAGAATAATCAAAACGCTGTTTTATTCGCATGTTCAATAATATCGGACCAAACCAAATGATAAACAATATAAATAATTTCATACGGAGTGAAACGCAGGTCGTAAAGTATTAAACATGAAAAGAAATATTGTATTTGATTTAGGTAATGTCCTTATTGACTATAATCCCGGTCGTATTGTTAATTCCGTATTCTCAAAACCAGTGGAACAAGCGCTCATGCTCAAAGAAGTGTTCCAATCTGAAGGATGGAAGCGATTAGACCAGGGTTTGATAACCTTTGAAGAGCATTACCAGGACTTAGCATCTCGATTTCCCCAGTATGTAGAAAAAATCGATTGGCTGCTTACGACCTGGTACAAAGATCAACCCCCCATACCGGGAATGTACGAGCTCCTCGTTAATGTTAAAAAAGCCGGGTATCCATTATATCTATTATCCAATGCAAATACGCGTTATTACGCATTTGAGACGTATAAGGACATATTCAAATTGTTTTCGGGGACTACCTTTTCATCAGAACTGCATCTTCTAAAACCACAAAAAGAGATCTTTGTTCGTTTCTGTCAAATACATAACCTGGTTCCCGAAGAATGTCTTTTTATTGATGATCAATTAGAAAATGTTCAGGGTGCCAGAAATGCCGGCTGGCAAGCCCATCAATTTGTCGGCGTCGATGAATTACGTGACTTCCTTGAAAATAGTTTGAGAATACATCTAACAGAATAATCGTGTTCTGCATTAAATAACCTGAATAAAATCAAAAACCTGGTTTGGACCAATCAACCCCAAAAAGAAAACTTCAAACTTTGACCTGAAAATCTGTTATTGCGATTACCTGAAAAGTTTCCCGTATCCTGAAGAGATTATCCATAAGGATAACAGTAAAACAGTTATAATTATCTTGAATTTTTCTTCCATATAAATTGCGATCAAGAAAAACGCAGCTGGAAGCCGTAAAACAATCCAAACCATGATGGGAAAGATCACCAATCATTCAGAAAGGGTGAGTTGAATGCCAAACAATTATTTGAATTTCTAAAGCAAATGGAATTCAATGGACCAATCATTTTTGAATTGACCGTGGAAGAAGCTAAAAGCTCAATATCTCACCGTAAAGAATCAGGAGTTATATAATGACGGAATTTGTACTCCCTTATGGGAAAACGCAGATAAATTTGCAAATTCCCTCAATATTCAAGACGGATTTGCTGACACCTTCCACTTTCCCAACGCTGGCTGAACCCCAACAAACAATACAAACGACGCTTAATAATCCAATTGGTCGGAGAAAACTCGCAGACGTTGCAAACATAAGGTCTGTAGGTATCGCCATCAATGACAAAACACGTCCAGTCCCGCAGCCCAATCCCATCAATATTTTCCTTGATTGTCTGGGTTCAATCGGTATCTCAAAAGAAAAAATCTCGATCTTCATCGGTTCCGGGACGCACAAGCCGATGGAAGATTCTGAGCTCTCACAGATCCTGGATCCAGAGATTATCAATCATTACCGTATCATTGTTCACGATTGCGACCGGTCTCCGATGGTGAATCTTGGCGAAACAGCCCAAAGAACACCGATCCAGATCAATGCTGAATATTATAACTGCGACCTTAAGATGACTGTTGGAAATATCGAACCTCACCACTTCATGGGCTTTTCGGGTGGCGTCAAAACAGCAGTGATCGGGCTTGCCAGTCGTGATACGATCACAGCTAACCACAGCATGCTTACCCATCCACAGGCAAAATCTGGCGTCTTTTATATCAATCCCATGCGGCAGGACATTGAAGAAATGGGTCGCAAGGTCAGAATTGATTATTCATTGGGATCAATTCTGAACGAACAGAAGCAGATCACGAATGTTTTCTTTGGCGAACCTGTCAAGGTCATGGATGCAGCTATTCCTATCGTCAGGGACATCTTTGGGGTTTGTGTCAATAAGCCGTATGATCTGGTGATTGCATCTCCAGGAGGTGCCCCTAAAGATATCAATTTGTATCAGGCACAAAAGGGACTGACTCATGCTGCGCGGATCACTCGCAATGGCGGTTGGGTCATTCTCACTGCAGCCTGTCCGGAGGGTTCTGGCAGTCCATCATATGAGACGTTTATCACAGCAGCAAAATCACACAAGGAAGTTCTGGATCAATTTGACATGGGATACTTCCAGGTGGGTCCGCACAAAGCCTTTCAAATTTCGAGAGATGCCGTCAGAGTAAATATCGTACTAATATCCGATATCGCCGCCGAAAAAGTAAAGCAATGGTTGCTAACTCCCAGCCAACCCCAGCTGATTCAGCAATTGATTAACTGGATTGCCGCCAGGCTTCCTTCTAATGCTCGTGTAGCTGTGCTCCCTGCTTCAACCCGAACGATGACAGAGGTGAAACACCATGGTTAATCCCTATATAAAGAATCCCGAGTTGGCAGGTGAAACATTTTTCTGGGTGGGAAATCAAACCGGCATCTTACTGATCCACGGATTTACTGCTACCACAGCTGAGGTGCGTTTGATAGCGGAGCGACTTCACCAGGAAGGGTATACAACTGCTGCACCCTTGCTGCCAGGCCATGGGACCCATCCTGAAGACCTCAACCACGTAACATGGCAAATGTGGCTGGAAAGAGTCAAAGAATCCTACGAAGAAATATTACATCAGTGTGATAAGGTTTTCGTCATTGGAGAATCCATGGGCGCTCTGTTAGCAGTTGAAATTGCTGCACAGCACCCTGAAGTCGCTGGTTTGATGCTTTTTTCCCCTGCCATCAAAGTTAAGAATCTTTGGTTCGCACGGTTCCTTGCCCCATTTCAGGCATATCGTGAAAAAACTGGTAAAGATGACGGACTTGCCTGGAAAGGCTATAAGGTTCATCCTTTAAAGGCAAGCGTGGAATTACTCAAATTGCAGAAACACACCAGGAAGCAACTCAAGAAAATTGACCAACCCGTTTTACTTGTCACGGGTGATCTTGACCATACAATCGCACCAAATTCTGCGGAATTAATATTGGATGATATCCAGTCCAAGATAAAACATCACATTCGGATGAAGGCAAAGTACCCACTGTATCCTACTGGACAAGGAATTAGACCTGGCATATCGGTATGTAACAGCGTTTATGAGTGACCTATCCCTAACAAATCATCCAAATTTAGATTGTTAACCATCAAGACTTGCTTTTTGTTCGCTTTTTTTTCTTGATATCCACACTCAGTTCTTCATCAACATTCTTCACAACTTGATTCTTCACAACTTCTTCATCAACTTGATTGACACAGTATCTACTTCAAGGTAAAATTGAAAACTCGGGAACAGATCAAAATTTCAAACCTCACGCTTGTGGAAAATGGGCTGTTAAGTTTATTCTAAAGTTTGACAGACCTATATGTCTGCTCTTCAATACTCAGCGATTAATTGCGTCAATATTGAAGGAAAAAATGAAGCATTACTAGCTGGAAGGAATAACTGTGTCAAAGAAAAATTTTTATGACATTGATCTGAGTAAAACTTTAACAAAGAACAGGCTTATCGGTCTGCTGCGGATGATGAAGGGCTATCATTGGCTATATATTGGTTCCACAACAGCCTTGGCAATCGCCACGATATCCCGAACAGGAGTTTATCTTGTATTACGCCGGTTTGTTGATGATGTTATTATCGCTGGAAATTTTGGTTCCAATCTTACCAACATCATTTTGATGTTCATTGGACTGGCACTCATACAAGGTGGCTTTACATTCATATCTGGTTGGTTAGCTTCCAAAACAGCTGAAAGTGCTACACGACGTTTACGCAATTACCTTTTTGATCACCTTCAAAGACTCCCTTATGCCTATCACGCTGAAGCTAAGACGGGTGACTTGATCGCGCGCTCAACATCAGATGTGGATGCAATCAATCGGTTTTATGGCGAACAAGCGATTGGTATTGGGCGTATCCTGCTGATGTTCATCGTGAATTTCATCGCGCTCCTTCAGCTAAATACGCGCCTCGCCCTGTACTCTGTGATTGCTATCCCGGTCATCATCGCAGTTTCGATTTTTTTCTTTAAACGTGTTTCAAAAGCATATGAAGCATATCAAGAACAAGAAGCAACCCTCAGCAACCGCTTACAAGAAAATTTGACTGGTGTCCGAGTGGTTAAAGCTTTTGCGCGTCAGAGATACGAGAGCTATAAATTTGATCAGGAAAATTGGCAGAAGTTTCGTTTAGGCAAGAAATTGCTCTCACTCCATTCTCTTTTCTGGCCAGTATCCGATATTATCTGCGGTGCTCAAATGTTAGCCTCCTTTTCTCTGGGCGCTGTCATGGCACTCAACGGCACAATCACCATTGGTACTTATATCGCTTTCGTATCTCTTGTCATTTGGATCATCTGGCCAATGCGGGGATTAGGACGGCTGATCGTTCAGACATCAACAGGGATGGTCTCTTATCACCGAGTTTCTGAAATATTAAAACAAGATCGAGAATCCTTAACAGAAGGTGAGTATCACCCTGAAGGTGATTTAGATGGTGAAATCATTTTTCACCATGTAAGATTCCAATATGAAGAGAACAATCCCATTCTCAAAGACGTTAATTTTACCTGTCAGCCTGGGGACGTAATTGCCCTGCTTGGTTCGACAGGTTCAGGCAAAACCTCACTGGTTAATCTTCTTCCCCGCTTTTATGACGCCACTGATGGTCAAATCACATTGGACGGTGTTGACATCAAGAAATACACCCGTAAATACCTCAGGTCACAAATTGGAATTGTTGAACAGGAACCCTTTCTTTTTTCCCGTTCGATCAAGGAAAACATTACATATGGGGTTCATCGAGAGGTGGCAGTTGAAGAAATCATCCAGGCCGCAAAATTTGCCGCCATCCATGACGTGATTGAGGATTTCCCGAAAGGATATGACACCCTGGTTGGTGAACGGGGAGTGACCCTTTCTGGNGGACAAAAACAACGGGTTGCTATTGCCAGAGCCTTACTGAAAAATCCCCGCATCCTNATTCTGGACGATTCTACATCCAGTGTGGATACAGAAACCGAAGCGCAGATTCGCTCTGCCNTGGAACACCTGATGCAAAATCGAACTACTTTTATCATTGCNCATCGCATTCAAAGTGTTATGGATGCTGACCTTATCCTNGTATTTGATAAAGGCGAAATTGTGCAAAAAGGTACACATGAGGCATTGATGAAACAAAGCGGAATGTACCGGGAAATCTTTGATATCCAAACACGAATCGAAGTTGAATTAGAAAAGGAAATTTCCAGTGTCGACTTATCATAGTTTAGAAGAAAAAGATTATGGCAAACTCACCAGCCAAGTATTAAAACGATTGCTGGCCCTGTTGAAACCCCATTGGAAGTGGGTGGTGGGTTTCCTGTTATGTATTGCTATTGTATCAATCATTGATTCCTATACGACTTTCCTGAGCTCACGTATCATCGATGAGGGCATCATAGCAGGTAGTCAGGANGCAATCATGAAGATAGTATTTGCTTACGGCGCTATGATTTTGCTCCAGGCAGCCTCTGTTTTCGGTTATATATACCTGGTNGGTATCCTTTCAGAACGTGTGCGTTATGANCTCCGTAAACACATGTTCAATCACCTGCAGCAGTTATCGCTCTCATATTTCAGCCAAACACCGGTTGGCTGGATCATGTCTCGATTAACCTCCGACACAGAACGGTTATCTGATTTGATGACCTGGGGAATCCTCGATGTCACATGGGCAATTATTAATATCGCCACGGCAGCGGTCTTCATGTTCATCATCAATGCCAACCTGGCTATGATCGTCATATTGATGCTGCCGGTCTTGATTGTGATCGCGATTCGGTTCCGAACCAGGATCCTGTATCACTATCGCCGATCGCGAAAGATGAACTCCAAGATCACTGGTGCTTACAATGAAGGCATCACTGGTGTAAGGGTCATCAAAGCTCTCTCCAGAGAGGATGATAACCTGGAGGAGTTTTCCAATCTTACAGATGGGATGTATGAAGCAAGTTTCAAAGCTGCCTGGCTTTCAGCCCTTTTCCTCCCCACGGTACAGATCATCAGTGCTGTAGGATTGAGCATTGTACTTTGGCGAGCTGGTATACAGGTGCAAATAGGCAACATGACCATTGGTGGGATTCAAGCCTTTGTCTCTTATATCACCTTCATCATGTGGCCAATCCAGGATATGGCCAGAGTCTATGCCCAAATGCAAAATGCGGTTGCATCAGCAGAGCGCATCTTCAACCTCATCGATACAGAACCTGATGTCAAGAACCGTTCCAGAACCCTGGATACAGACACCATTCAAGGCGATATTCGATTTGAGAATGTGCATTTCCATTATGAAAAAGATGATCCAGTTATTCAAGGATTGAACTTTCACGTTAAACACGGTGAGATGGTTGCCCTGGTCGGACCCACTGGCGGAGGAAAAACGACGATTGTCAATCTCCTGTGCCGTTTTTATGAACCCACACAAGGCTCGATCTACTTCGACAATGTCGACTACAGGGACATGAAACTTCAAGATATCCAAAGCCGGATTGGTGTGGTTCTGCAAACACCACACCTTTTTTCCGGATCAATCCAAGACAATATCCGATACGGCAAACTCAATGCCAGCGATAAGGATATTGAAGATGCAGCCAAACTTGCAGGTGCGCATGAATTTATCTTGAAGTTAGAAAAAGGCTATGAACAGGATGTCGGTGAAGGTGGCAGTTTACTTTCTGTGGGGCAGAAGCAATTGATCAGCATCGCTCGTGCCATCCTGGCAAAGCCAGAATTATTCATTTTGGATGAAGCAACCAGTTCAGTGGACACTTTAACAGAAGCACTTATTCAGCGTGGGATGGAAAAACTAATGGAAGACCGAACAAGTTTCGTGATCGCCCACCGGCTTTCAACGATCAAACGCGCTGATAGGAATCATCGTGATCGAAGAGGGCCAGATTGAAGAAATGGGCACACATAGAGAACTGATCTTAAAACAAGGAAAGTATTTCAACCTCTATACACAGCAGTTCCGCCATGAGCTGGAGGCTCAATATGACATGTTCAATAAACCAGAAGCTGCCGAATTGGTGTGATCAGGAGTGAATTGTGAATTCGTCAGTCAGCAGCCCTCCGTTTTCAAAGATAGGGCTATACCTATTGCGACAGCCTGCGTCTCGTAAAAGGTCCTGACGTTACAGGATATCAAATAATTCCTCATGAATTTTGCGGTAAATTACTCCAACCCTTTGATCCAACTTGTCAAGGAAGGTTCTGTTAATATTGACCTGATCAAATGTCCCGATTGGGAAGGGATGCTAAAAAAAGCAGAGCCTTATGGAGAGATCACTGTCCATTTTGACCTGAAAGCAGGTTTAGGGAACACATTCGACGTTGATTTCTCGCGCATCAAAGCTATCAAGGAACAAACATGTACACCCCATGTTAATACACATCTGGTGACACCAAAAAACCTTGACCCTGATAATCCCGAAGAAGTTCTAAAAATAAGTAAACTCTGGCGTGAAGAAATCAAGTCATGATCGATTATTTTGGTGAGGAGTCTGTTGCTCTGGAACACTTTCCCTACACACTAACTACTCCACACCTTCTTCCTGCAGTGGAGAGTAAATGTTTTTCTCAGGTCATTATAGATACGAACTGCAGGTTCTTGCTTGATCTGGCTCACGCAAGCATCACTGCTGATACCAAGTCCATAGATGTCAAAGACTATATCAGGTCCCTACCCGTTGATCGTTTGGTTGAGATGCACGTTACTGGCATAAATTTATATGCGGGTGTTTTTACTGATCATTTTGCATTGCAGGAAAGAGACTGGAAATTACTTGCATGGGCACTCGATCAAATCCAAAAAGGTCATTGGCGAAAACCAGAAATCATTGCTTTTGAGTATGGCGGTGTGGGCAGTTCATTTGCCTGGCGAACAGATATCAAAACCTTAGAAACACAAATACCAAGGCTATACGAAATGATTCATCCCTTGAAATAATACAAAGCCTGCTGGTTCTTATCCCATCACGCTATAAAACCTCAAGCAAATTTAACACAGTTTATCACTATAAAAAACCGTTCGGATATGAACGGTTTTATCGATTTTTGATTAATTTTTTGATTGCACAATTTTGATGCAATCAAAACCATGGTGCTATCCAAGAATATTCGATGGGGCTTCAACTTGAAACTTTATCTCTTGTAAAAATCGCGCAGCAGGAGCGCCATCAATCAACCGATGATCAAAAACCAGGCTTAAGGTCATCATCTTTCGGATCATAATTGCATCT
>JGI24025J20009_10003541_pt1 | contig 10567 bp, 14 predicted proteins | sample Cruoilmetagenom3_FD_20009 | JGI IMG/M metagenome (IMG submission 20009) | reverse complement strand
AGGGCGGGAGCGCTCCCGCCTGTTTGCACAGTTGGGCCGGGCCTCGCTGCGCTCGGCGATCGAGCGAATAGGCAAAGTCAGAAATTAATTTGGACGTCTGGCAGTTTTAACGCGCGGATCAGATCACGGACTTCCTGTCGCGCGGCGATGTTCGACAGGGTCATTTTGTGTTCGCCCGTGTCTTTCAAGTCCAGCAGGGTCAGGCCATTCAGAAACAGTTCGCGGAAAACCACGCGTTCGGAAAATCCCGGTATGAGCCGGAAACCGATGCGTTCTGACAGTTCCTGCAATGCCGTTCCGACCTTGCGTTTGTTGCGGGCGTTGAGCGTGGCCATGCGGTTTCGCAGTACCACCCAGTCGACCGGTTCCAACCCGGCCTGGGAGCGCAATTGCCGCGCGCTCCAGACCATTTCGGAATAGATCGACGGTCCAAGGACTTTGCCGCTCGCCGGATCGAGTCGTGCCAGCAAGTCAAAATCCACCAGCGAGTCGTTCATCGGTGTAATCAGCGTGTCCGCTACCGCGTGTGCCATCTGTGCGTATCGAGTGTGCGCCCCCGGACAATCGATCAGGATGAAGGAGCACTCGGCCTCCAAGGTCTCGAGCGCCTTGGCGAAGCGTTTTTCTTCCTCTGCTTGCGCCGCCTGCTGGCTGTCCTCGTTCGATAGGCGCAAGTTCATGCGTTTAGGCATCGGCAGTTCGACATCATTGTTGGCGCAGAAGGCTTCGCGGTTGTCGATATAGCGGAACAAACTTTGCTGGCGCAGGTCAAGATCAATTGCGCCGACCTGATGGCCGGAACGGGAAATTGCTGTCATCAGATGCATGGCGGTTGTGGACTTGCCTGATCCGCCTTTTTCGTTACCCAAAACGATGATATGCGCCATTACCTATCCTTTAGAACGACAAAACGCGCCCCGATGGGGACGCGCTGTAATCTGTATATGATCCTGCAGATGCAGGAAAGATCAGAAGCCGAGACCTTCGTATTTCGCTTTGAACTTCGATACGCGACCGCCAGTGTCCATCAAGCGTGTGCTACCGCCGGTCCAGGCCGGGTGCACGGATGGGTCGATGTCGAGTACAAGGGTGTCACCCTCTGCACCGTATGTCGAACGGGTTTCGTAAGTCGTGCCATCGGTCATTTGAACCGTGATGGTGTGATAATCCGGGTGGATATCTTTTTTCATGTCTCTTGCTCCTTATGTGCGGACTGATCAACCTGCGGCAACCTCTTGGGTCCGGTAAGCTGTCGCCTCGCGAAAACTGATTTCGGGGCTATACCCAATGTCGGGCCTATGGGCAAGAGGAATGAATCGGGATTTGCAGGCGGTCGGTCGAATCTTCACTTTTTCATGCGGGATTCACGCAAAGATTTCAGGTCGGGACCTTCAGTGGTCGAACCGGCGATGGCATCCATCATTTCCTGATACTCGACTTTCTCTTTTGCAAGGGTCAGAGAATAGGCCAAAGCCGCGCCAGCCGCGAGACCACAAGTGGCCCATGTGAAATAACCGACTCCGCCGTAATATATCATCCGGTCCAGCGCCATGACGTCTGACATCGTGGCGTCCATTCCAAGTGTCATCACCGACCAACCGAACGGCAGCATAATCAGCACCATCGACAGCAGGAATAAATTGATAAACTGCGAGGCGATTCCCCAGATCGTGTGGTGGTTCGGGGGTTTCACCGCCGCCATCGCCGAGGCGCTGGCAACCGATACGCCCAGTAGTGCGAAAGCTATACAGGCGCCAAACAGCCAACCGCCCAGCATGGATACCGGAAACTCGCCCAGAACGTCGAAGAAGCGGGCGATGTCGCGCATGGAATCGATTTCCTTTGCCCGTTGGAAATCTGTGATGAATTCCGAATTCATCAATCGCAGCCCCGTAATCGTGGTTCCAAGACCGAATAGGGTGGTCACGGTCCACATCAGCGGCAAGTTAAATCGTGAGATACGGAACACGATCTTGCCCAGACTGTGCAATTCCGTGCCACGCGTAACGTTCAGGGCCATCATACCGCCCCGTATCGCAAAGATCGCGAGCAGGACCATGACGGGCTGCAAGGTCAGGATGATAATCATGCCAAGTGCAATGGGTTCATTCTGGAAAATCTCGAAGAGAAAGAACACGCCATAACCGAAGATTACGAGGACGGGCAGCCAGAAAAGGGCCACGACCAGTGACAACCATAGGGTGCGTAAGAAGAATGAACCAAACCACATGGGTTAATCATGCCGTATTTTGTTCGGCCTGAAAACCCTCTGATTTTTTAAAATGCAAACAAAAAGGGCGCCCATAAGGACGCCCTTTTGTAACTTCTTTACCGGCCTTACTTTTCTTTAAGCGGACGGTAGTTCGTTTTCTCGGCGATACGTGCAGATTTACCGCGACGGTCACGAAGATAGAACAATTTCGCGCGACGTACTTTACCGCGACGAACAACAGTGATGTTGTCGATGTTTGGCGAGTGGAGCGGGAATACGCGCTCTACGCCTTCGCCAAACGAAATTTTGCGAACTGTGAAAGCAGCGCCGATGCCTTTGCCGCCGTTGCGTGCAATGCAAACGCCTTCGTAGTTTTGTACACGGGAGCGTGTGCCCTCGGTCACTTTGTAGCCTACGCGAATTGTGTCGCCGGCTGCGAAATCAGGGATGTCAGCGCCAAGCGCTGCGATTTGTTCAGCTTCAAGCTGTTCAATAATGTTCATTTCAGTCGTCCTTTTTTGCTCGCCTTTTTGGCGATTGTTTGCGCGTCCGAGAGCTCTTGATCTTCCACCGAGTCCGCAATATGCGCTCGCCAGAGGTCGGGACGACGTTCCTTTGTTAAGGCTTTGGATTGGTCGGATCGCCATTTGGCGATGTTCGCGTGATGGCCCGAAAGGAGAATCTCGGGTATCTTGCGGCCTTCCCATTCCGTGGGCCTTGTATACTGGGGGTGTTCAAGCAAACCATGCGAGAAGGATTCCTCCTCGGTCGACTCAGCGTTCCCAAGCACGCGCGGTATAAGCCTAACCGTGGCATCAATCAAGGCCTGTGCTGCAATCTCTCCGCCGGTCAGGATAAAATCGCCCAAACTGACCTCTTCAACCTGCCGCGCATCGAGTACGCGTTGATCTACGCCCTCGAAGCGACCGCACAAAAGGGTGATGCCTTTAGCCTCGCTAAAACGCCGTGCCATCGCCTGATTGAAGGGTTTGCCACGCGGGGAAAGGTAAACCACCGGCCAATCTTCGCGGCTTTCGCCCTTATCGGCAAAGTCGATTGCACGACCAACGACGTCGGCCATCAACACCATGCCTGCACCACCACCGGCAGGCGTGTCATCGACGTTGCGGTGCTTGCCACGGGCGAACATGCGAATGTCGATCGGTTCCAGCGCCCAGAGGCCTTCTTGCAACGCGCGCCCGGTAAGTGACTGGCCGAGGATGCCGGGGAACATGTCGGGGTAAAGCGTCAGGACTTTCGCCTTCCACACGCCCGCGAGGTCCGGTTGGTCCTTGACCAAGGCCGTTGGCTTGCGTGTGGCACTAATGGCTATGCGTCCGTGTGATTTGCTGGGTTCCGTCATGCGGTGCTATTGTCATATTTCCGGCAAGCTGTCGATGGATTTGTAACAGGTGACCGCAAACGCAAACGGCCGGAGAAGCTCCGGCCGTTGCAATAACTGTTCACGATCAATTTAGATTGCGAAAGCGATCTTCAAACCAAATGCGACGGCATTGTTGTCGGTGAACGATCCGACGGTCGGTGCACTTGAATCACCAAGCCAGATGTATTTCGCACCAGCCGTGATTTCGGCGTTGCCCATTTTGTAGGTCAGCCCCGCCCCTAGGCTGATGTTGCCATCGGTAGGTGCCAATGGCGTAGGATCGGTGCCAAGCGCGGCTTCGTAGCCAACGGTAATTGCACCTGAAAGAGTGTCAGTGAGTTTGCGGCCAACACCAAGCGAGTAGGTGAATGTGTCGTTCTCGTAGTCGACCAATGGATTTCCGGTTGCGTCAGTCAGATCTGGGGGCGACAGGTGGAACTTGGACCATTCGACCCAACGGATCGATCCGAACACCAATGTCTTCTGGTTGACGCCACTTTGGAATTCCAGATTGACCGACTGTGGCGTCGTTATGGTCGTGGTGTCTCCGAAATCAAAGAATACTCCTGTTTCTGCGGTTGCATGTTCCGTCGTGATTTCCGAATGGTAGGTCAAAGCAACGCGAAGGGCCATCTCGGGGATTTGATATGCGGCACCGACGACATAGCCAAAGCCGGTATCCTCGCTTGCGTCAACTGTATACCCAAAAACATAGGGTAGCGAGGCGTTGGCGGCCATCGTTTGCATAACTCCACCGCCGTAAACCACGATGTTGTCGGTAACGTCATAGCTGGCAACGGCTGTGATCGCGCTGCTGGTTAGGTCGGCAAAGGTTTCCGAGTAGATAGAGCCGCTCACCGGATAATCCGCATTAGAGCCGAATGGTTGGTCGAAGATTACCGCGACACCGATTTTGTCGGAAGCGTCCATGCGGAACCCGCCCGCTGTCATAAGGTATGACGGTGCCATATCGCCAGTATCTGACCCAAATGCGTCACCCGATACCGTCGGGTCTACATACCCGAACGACAATTCGGCGTAGGTGCCTTCTTCGAAGATAATGCCAACGGATTGGCCTGAGCGGTCGATGCCGCCCGCTTGGACCATTGCCGTGCTGGCGAGGAGCGCGGCTCCGGCGGTTAGGGCTATTAGTTTCATGTTTCCTCCAGTGGATTTAATTATTTTTTCCGAACCTAGGGAGGCGTCATTACAAGGGTCAAGGTTGACCTAAGGGAAGTGGGGTGGTTTTGAAACTACTGTGACATATTTCGTTGCTTCTTGCGCCGTTTACGCAAGTACCGTCTCTTTTTCAGGCTTAAATCGCTATCATCAATATCCTGCGCGTTAAAGGTACGCATTTGCGCCTGCTCGATCTCGTCCAGTCCGGTGTTAAGTTGCTTTGCGGGTGCGAGCGTTTCCATGACGTCGGTGGGCAGATCCAATAACTGCAGGAGCGCGCTGGCAGGGCCAAAGTGTTGCGGCGACGTCACTTCAAGACGGGACTCAACCAGCGGGCGAGGAGATATGGCCTTCCGGATTTGAGTGATGATCGTATCGAGGTCTCCGGTCCGGGCATATTTGTGCGCGAATTCTTCTTCGGTCAGGGTGAACCGGCTTTGTTGCAACAGGTGCGAATAGGCGCTGCGCATCCATGATTGCCGCTGGCGGGTTGTGTATAGGAAAGTTAGGTCAACTTCGGGGCCGAAATGGTTGAGTGTCACGTCGCGCATGTCCTTGGCCAGACCAGCGGCGGCGTCGAAGGCCATAACCTTATCGCGTCCGGGCATGCGACCGACCAGAGCCTCGCAAGAAATCAGCAGTATCTGCCCTTCTTCCAGTGACAGGCGGTTTAACAGGTTGGTGAATTGGCTTTTGAAAGCAGCGCGAACGCGGCGGCGTCTGAGCAGACCAGTTGCACCGGTAACATTGCTGCAATCCCGCGCAGATTTGGCGACGTCCTCCATCTCGGGTTTCAGGACGACTCGAACGAAGGGGGACAGCGCGTCGGCGTTGATCTCTAGGAACCGTTGCAGCGAGGTCGTGCCGGTTTTGTGAAATCCGGGGTGGATTATGACGCGGGTCATTTTTCCGACGGGATAAATGCACCTTCGGGCGGGTCAATAACGATACAGCCCGCAGTCAGGTCAACGGTCGGCACGATGGCTTTGGTGAAGGGCAGCAGCACTTCGGACTTCAGGCCGGAACCGGTAATTTCGAGGATGTCACCCGCACCATGGTCATGCACGGCTTTGATTTTGCCCAACAACTCGCCACCGGTATCAAGCACCGCCAGTCCGATCAGGTCGGAATGGTAATATTCGTCGTCCGGCAGAACCGGCAGCTTGGCGCGTTCGGTGTAAAGCCGCGTGCTTTTCAGGGCGTCGGCGTCTTCCTTGTTGTCGACACCGGAAATGACGGCCGCGAACCCGCCTTTGACAGAGCGTGTGATACCCACGGTGTATTCTTTGCCGTCTTCGGTCATCAGTGGATTGTAGTCGCCAATTGCGGCGGGGTCGGCACAAAAGCTTTTAATACGCACTTCGCCCTTAACGCCAAAGGCACCGGAAATTGCGCCCACGCAGATCAATTCGGATTTATCAGTCATTACCGCTCCTGAACGCTGGCCAACAAGGCGTCACGTTTTTCCCATTCAACTTTTTCCAACTCCGGTGTCAGACTGGCCTCCACCGGCCAACCGACACACAGATACGCCACTAGCGCCCAATCCTTCGGGACGTCAAGGTCTGTTGCCAGTTGCACCGGATCAATGATCGAGACCCAACCCACCCCCAGCCCGTGCGCCCGCGCTGCCAGCCAGAAATTCATAATCGCCGAGACCACCGAATATCGCCGCGCTTCGGGCATAGTTCCAGCACCGAGCCCCGCACCCTTGTCGGTTTCATCGTCACAAAAAACCGCCAGTTGCACAGGGGCATCCCGCATACCCGAAAGCTTCAACCCCGCGTAAATCTTGGCGCGGTCGCCGGAATATCCGGCCAAGGCCTCCGCATTTGCGGCTTCGAAGTTCGAAAGTGCCAAAGCCCGCGCCGCGTCGGATTTAACGTTCACGATCCGCCACGGCTCGGATAACCCGACCGAAGGGGCCAACCGGATGGCATCCATCACCTTGGCCAGTAGCTCGTCGTCCACAGGCTGATCTGCATGGAAATGCCGCACGTCGCGACGCCAGCGCATCAGGTCGTGGAGTTGTTCGCAAAATTCTGCCGGAAACTGGTTCATGGAATATAGTTAGGCGGCTTCGCTCTCGATGTGAACAAAAAACGGCCTCCGAGGCGAACTCGGAGGCCGTAAATATTCAAACTGTCTGCCCGATTACTCGGCTGCAGCTTCTTCCGCAGGTGCTTCTTCAACTGGTGCAGCAGCAGCTTCGGCAGCTTCAGCGGCTTTAGCAGCTTTTTCTTCAGCGCGTTCAACGGCAGCTTTGCCCGGTGTACCCTTTTTAGGGTTGTTGCGGTCTTTCTTCTCAAGAACACCGGCAGCTTCGAGTATACGGGAAACGCGATCAGTAACCTGAGCGCCTTCGCCCAACCAATGCTTAACGCGGTCAAGGTCGATTTTCACACGCTCTTCGCTATCTTTAGGCAAAAGCGGGTTGTATGTGCCGATTTTCTCGATGTAGCGGCCGTCGCGCGGCATACGGCTGTCTGCAACGACAACACGGTAGAAAGGGCGTTTCTTGGACCCACCACGGGCCAGACGAATTTTAGTAGCCATTTTGATTTCTCCTTAGGATGGCAGTGTGAGGGCTATTGCCCGTCATTCTTGATGTTTTCGTGATGCCTGATGACTTCTTCGATAATGAAGTTCAGGAATTTCTTCGCAAACGCGGGGTCAAGGTCGGCTTTGGTTGCCAGTTCCTCTAGTCGCGCTATCTGTTTCGCTTCGCGCGCAGGGTCCGAGGCCGGGAGATCGTGCTCCGCCTTCAGGACGCCAACGGCCTGCGTATGTTTGAACCGCTCGCCCAGCGTATAAATCAGGATCGAGTCCAGACGGTCGATGCTTTCGCGGTGACCTTTCAGGATTTCGGCGGCTTTGATTTGATCGGGGGTCATCACATCATCCCCAATTCGGCAGGCGTTGCGCCTTTGAAAAGTGGTCGTGTGAAACTGCGCTCGTAGCTGACAATACAACGGTTCTTTTCCGCAAAAGCGTATGCCGCCTGACATTCGGGGTCTGCGGCCATCTTTTCGCGGTAAACTTCGTATTCAGCAAGCGAAGGGAACGAGAACTGGGCGTAGGCCATGTCGTTAGCGCCTTCATGGGGTAGCCAGTATCCGTGATGCTGCCCGCCAAGCTTGTTCACCAGATAAATCCAGGCTTTCGAATAGGCTTCGAACTCGGGCAATTTATAGGGGTCGACTTTATATGTCAGCGAGCAGGTAATCATTTCTTTTTGCCCATCCCGCTGAGGTCGGATGGCAAGCCAGCGCCGGGTTTCACTCCGAATCCTGGCTGCAAGGCGTTTGCACCCATACCTTGCGGTAGCCCGCCGCCCATACCGGCTTGGCCGCCCGCACCTTTGCCGAGCAGTGCACCCATGCCCTGACGCATCAGGCCTTTTTTGCCCATTTTGCCCATCTTCTTCATCATGTCGCCCATCTGGCGCTGCATTTTCAGAAGCTTGTTCAGGTCCGAGACTTCCATCCCGGCACCCTTGGCAATACGTTTCTTGCGGCTGGCCTGCATAAGTTGCGGGTTGGCACGTTCGCGTTTGGTCATGGACTGGATCAAAGCGATTTGGCGTTTGATGACTGTGTCGTCAATACCTGCCGCGTCCATCTGCTTTTGCGCCTTGCCCATGCCCGGCATCATACCCATGATCCCCGACATACCGCCCATCTTTTGCATCTGCTCAAGCTGGTTACGAAGGTCGTTCATGTTGAACTGGCCCTTCATCATCCGCTTCATCATCTTCTCGGCTTGTTCAGCCTCGATGGTTTCCTGCGCCTTTTCCACAAGCGAAACGATGTCGCCCATGCCAAGGATACGGCTGGCGATCCGCTCGGGATGGAATTCTTCGAGCGCGTCCATTTTTTCGCCGAGACCGACGAATTTGATCGGCTTGCCGGTCACGGCCCGCATCGAAAGCGCCGCACCGCCGCGGCCGTCGCCGTCCATACGGGTGAGGACAACGCCCGAAATACCGATTTGCGCGTCGAATTGTTCCGCCACGTTCACAGCGTCTTGACCGGTCAGACCATCAACTACCAGCAATGTCTCGCGGGGGGTTGCGACGTCACGAACGGCCTCGACCTCGGACATCAGCACTTCGTCGATGTGCAAACGGCCAGCGGTGTCGAGCATATAGACGTCGTAACCACCCAGTGTCGCTTGTTGCTTGGCGCGTTTGGCGATCTGCTCGGGCTTCTGGCCTTCGACAATCGGTAGAGTGTCAACGCCGATCTGTGTACCAAGCACCGCCAACTGGTGCATCGCGGCCGGACGGTAGATGTCCAGCGAGGCCATCAGCACGCGTTTATTCTCTTTTTCCTTAAGACGTTTCGCCAGCTTGGCTGTCGTGGTCGTCTTACCCGAGCCTTGCAGACCAACCATCAGGATCGGCGCCGGTGGGTTGTCGATTTTCAGAGCACCAGCGTTGGCGTCGTCGCCCGCCAGCATCGTAACCAGCTCGTCGTTAACGATTTTAACGACCTGTTGGCCAGGTGTGATAGATTTAGTAACCGCTTGACCGGTTGCTTTTTCCTGAACCGCTTTGACGAAATCGCGGGCAACGGGCAGGGAAACGTCCGCCTCTAGCAAGGCCACACGGACTTCGCGAAGCGCGGTTGCCACATCCGCATCCGACAAGGCACCCTGCTTGGTTAGCTTGTCAAAGACGCCGCCAAGGCGGTCGGATAAATTCTCAAACATCTCGCAGCCCTCCATGGGCACATAACAAACGACAAGCGCACCAGTGGGCGTAAAACGCTGACTGGTGGCGATCCTGACATAAGCTCAGGACCGGAAGTTTTAAACCTTCCGGAAGTTAGATGGTGCAATAGAGGATATATTTGCTAGGGTCAAGCGATGGAAACTTGGAGGACGATATGAAAAAGCTTTCGACCATTTTAGTTGGATTGTTCGTAGCTGCAAATCAAGCGATTGCTGGACCCGATACTATATCGAACCACCTAATGAGCGACCCTGTTTCAATGCTAGACTTTGGCATGTATCGGATGGAGCTTAGATTGGGCAGTACAGCTTATGTCAGATATGATTGGGATGATGATGAAATTGTTATATTTAATGTGGTGTTTGGCTTTGATGGAAGTGTAAGTGATGCTGAGGTGAAATGTAAAAGGTGGGTAGATGAAGTGAGAGGGATGGCTGGGATCATTGATGGAGAGCCATTTTTGGAAAATTCATTTTTTGCAGATTTGTTTGCACATTTGGCATTTGACAGGAAGTCCGCTCCGGATAATCTGTTATTGGAAATCGACAAGAAGTTTGACCTAAATATGAAAGTAAACTTTGCGATGTCTGCTGGCGGTTCTCAAATCACCTGTACCGGACCTCTAATTGGAAAAGGCTTTTCTGTGGAAAACCCGCTTAGGTGACATTAATTACTTCCTTATTTCTTTATTGAAACTACAATAGTTGTCTTTACGGGGGCACCGTGATCAAACTGTTGGCCTTGGCAAATCCGTAGTCGCGCATTATGTGCAGCCCATGACAAAAACAACCGTAGCCGCCCTTTATCATTTCACCCGCTTTGCGGACCCATCTGCCATACGTGGACCTTTGCAAGGCCTGTGCGACGCACAAGGCGTCAAAGGCTCCTTGCTGATTGCGGGCGAGGGGGTCAATGGCACGATTGCCGGAACCCGCAAGGGGATCGACACGGTGCTAGCGTATCTGCGGGCGCTACCGGGTTGCGCTGATCTGGAGCATAAGGAAAGCTTTGCTTCGGAAATGCCGTTCTTACGGATGAAGGTGAAGCTGAAAAAAGA
>JGI24025J20009_10003540_pt1 | contig 10569 bp, 10 predicted proteins | sample Cruoilmetagenom3_FD_20009 | JGI IMG/M metagenome (IMG submission 20009) | reverse complement strand
AACCTTGATGCTGCTTATGCCTACCGGTGATGCTGCCCCGGCGACCAGACCGGCGCTTGTTACCTCGGCTTCACTGGCCAGACGGAGTTCAAAGCAGCCCAGGGCATTTCTTAGTTTTACGTCGTTTACTTCAAGGTCACCTCTGATAACCGCGAAGACAAGCTTTCCGTCGGCAATATAGAATACCGCCTTGAGGGTATGGCTTTGGGAAATCCCCAGGAAATCGGATACCTCCTCAATGGTAGCTTTACCCGGTGTTTTCACCTCCTCCCGGGGTANTGGTGCCTCGTCTTCCGGTCTGCTCTTAATGCTCCGGGCCTTCTCCACATTGGCGGCGTATTTACAGTTATCGCAGTAGATGATCTCGTCCTCACCGCTTTCGGCGATGACCATAAACTCATTGGAGTCCTTGCCGCCAATAGCACCGCTGTCAGCCTCGACCTGGAGGACAGGTAGGCCACACCGGCTGTAGATATTTTGATAGGCGGTGGTCATCTTTTGATAGCTCCGGGCCAGCCCTTCTTCGTCAGTATCAAAGCTATAGAGGTCCTTCATGGTGAACTCACGGACCCTGAGTAACCCGGCTCTGGGGCGGGGTTCGTCACGGAACTTGGTCTGGATTTGATATAGCAGGAGCGGCAGGTCGCGGTAGCTCCGGACATTGCGGCCCACCAGGTCGGTAATGACCTCCTCGTGGGTTGGTCCCATGACCAGTTTGCGCTCTCTGCGGTCGGAGAGGGTAAACAGCCCTTTGCCGAAAGACTGGTCCCGTCCCGTCTGCTGCCACAGCTCTATCGGTTGAAGCACGGGGAGCCCCAGTTCCTGTCCGCCGGCTTTATCCATCTCGTCACGGATTATATCCTCTATTTTCCTGAGTGCCCTCCAGGCCAGAGGCAGATAGGAATAGACACCGGCTGCCACCTGGCTTATCATTCCTGCCCGCAGTAGCAACTGATGGCTGATGGTATCCGCCTCAGCCGGCACCTCTCTCTGGGTCTTACCAAATAGCTTTGAGATACGCATTTTCAACTCCCCTGGATTTATCTAGCTACCTTACCCCCTCGATCCCCCTCTCCTTCAAAGGAGAGGGGGAGGAGTGTTACTTAAAGGGGCTTCGCCCCTTCAAACTTCTCCTGATGTTAACCAGTCATATCCTCCACCTCACTCATCAGCGCTGCTAGAAAGTCCTTTTCCTCGATAGTTCTGAGCTTCTTGCCTTTCTTAAAGAGGACCCCCCTGCCTTTGCCACAGGCGATGCCGATATCAGCGTCTCTGGCTTCGCCGGGACCGTTGACCACGCAGCCCATTACCGCCACCTTTATCGGCTTATCGATTCTTGCAAGCTCTTTTTCCACCGCCCCGGCTAATTCTACAAGATTAACCTCAGTCCGGCCACAGGAAGGGCAGCTGACCAGCACCGGGCCATGCTGGCGCAGATTCAGGCTTTTCAGGATTTCGTAGCCGGCGCTCACTTCCTCCCTGGGGTGGGCCGTCAGTGAGACCCGTATCGTATCGCCGATGCCGAGATAGAGGAGGGTGCTGATACCGGCCGTGCTGCGGATAACGCCTGTTCTCGGCGGCCCGGCTTCAGTAATACCGATATGCAGCGGGTAAGATATCTTCTGAGCAATCATCTGGTAGGCCTGAATCGTTGCTGGCACATCGAATGCCTTGAGGGAGACCTTGATAAGGTCGAAGTCGAGGCTCTCCAGCAGCCTTACCTGCTGCAGGGCGGCGTTAACCATTTGCTCAGCGATGGTTAGCGAGCGATTCCCGGCTTCGGGGAGGCTGCCGGCATTGACCCCGATGCGGATAGGGACATTTCTTTCTTTGGCTTTTTTGACTATCGTTGAGACCTTCTCCGGGTCGCTGATATTGCCCGGGTTTAACCGCAGGCCGTCACAGCCAGCCTCCAGCGCCTTGAGTGCCAGCCGGAAGTCAAAGTGGATGTCGGCAATGATGGGGATAGAGACACTCTTCTTTATGTCCCGGATTGCCCCGGCGGCTTCGGCATCAGGCACGGCTACCCTGACCAGTTCACAGCCATAGTCCTCAAGCTCCTTAATCTGGGCGATAGTTGACATAATATCACGGGTATCGGTCTTGGTCATTGACTGGACCACGATAGGGGCACCGCCGCCAATGGTTGTCCTGCCAATTTGGACCGGCCTTGACATTCGCCTGGGATTCATGGTATCAGGCTTTCTCCACTTATAATCCGTATGATATCCTGGTAGGTTATGGCGACAAGAAGGAGCATGAGCATCGCGAGACCGATAAGATGCACCAGCCCTTCTGTCCTGGGTGAGATACGCTTTCCCCGGCGTACCCACTCCAGGAGGACAAACGCAATCCTGCCGCCGTCCAGGGCGGGGAGCGGGAAGAGGTTAAGGATGCCCAGTATCAGGCTGATAAAAGCGGCGAATTCCAGCAGCGGGCTTATTCCCGCCTTTATCGCTACCTCTCCCGTAATCTGGACAATACCTACCGGGCCGATTAACTCTGCCGGTAGTGCCCCCATAACCATGCCGACCAGACCGTTCTTGTATAAAATAATGGTCTCGATTAACCCCTTCGCCCCCATGGGTATTGCTTTCCAGAAGGGATAGTGCTGGCGGGTAACGGTTGCCTCCGGCATACTGATGGTAATTCCGGTTGCCCCCTGGCCTTCCGGCGGCTTCCATCTGGGGACTAGCTGAATCTCCTCGGTGGTTGAATCACCGTGGCGAATAACCATGGTAGTATCTCTACCCAGGTTAAGCTGGACATAGCGGCTTAGTTCCGCTATGTTGCTGATTGGTCTGTCATTGATACTGAGGACGGTATCTCCGGACTCGATACCGGCTGCAGCTGCCGGCGAGCCGGGGGCTACCTCCATTACTACTACCTGCCCGCTTACCACATCATGAGGCACCATAAAGGTAAGGGAAAACAAAAGGAATGCCAGCAGGACGTTCATCAGTGAACCGGCGCTGATTACCAGGAGTCTGATGCCGGTACTTTTACCGGCCAGGCTTCTTGTTACACCGGGGTCTTCTTCACCGGCCAGCTTGTTAAAGCCGCCGAAGGGTATGGCNTTCAGAGAATACCGGGTTTCACCACGCTTAAAGGACAATAATCGCGGAGGGAAGCCCAGGCCNAANTCCTCAACCNTNACCCNGGAAGCCTTGGCGGTAATGAANTGCCCCAGTTCGTGGGCAAAGAGAATCACTGANAGCGTGACCAGGCCTATTATTATGGTTATCGCGATTGTCACAGGCTGTCTCCGGTAATGAGCTCCAGTACCTTCTCCCTGGCCCAGGTGTCGGCCGCCAGGATTTCCTCCAAACCGGGGTGGGCTATCGCTTGATGCCGCTCCAGTACCTGCCTGACAAGAATGGCAATGTCGGTAAATTTGATGTGTCCTGATAGAAAGAGTTCGACCGCTGCCTCATCGGCAGCGCAGAGTACTGCCGGACAGGTCCCCCCCTTCCTTCCCGCTTCAACCGCCAACCCGAGACAGGGAAATGTGTTGAGGTCGGGCTGTTCGAAGGTCAGACCGGCGATGTTATTCCAGTCAAGCCTGGGAAGCCCGGGGTTGGACAGACGCCCGGGGCAGGATAAGGCATACTGGATAGGTAAACGCATATCAGGGCAGCTCAACTGGGCCTTGACCACCCCGTCGGCAAATTCCACCATGGAGTGGATGATACTCTGGGGGTGGATGAGGATGCTGATATTGTCAAAGGGAATCCCGAACAGCCAGTGGGCCTCGATTACCTCAAGCCCCTTGTTCATCAGGGTAGCCGAGTCGATGGTAACCTTTTTCCCCATTCGCCATGATGGGTGTTTCAGCGCCTGCCGGGGGGTAACCCCCGCCAGCTGTGACGGTGAATAGCCGCGGAAAGGCCCCCCGGAGGCAGTCAGGATAATCCGGGCCGGGGCCTGTGTTTCCCCGTTAAGGCACTGCCAGACCGCGCTGTGCTCGCTATCGACAGGCAGGAGTTGAGCTTTATTTAAGGCTGCCTCGGCAGTGATAATCTCACCCGCCATAACCAGGGACTCCTTGTTGGCCAGGGCAATCCTCTTGCCCGCCCTTACTGCCGCCAGGGTCGGGCTCAGCCCTGAGTTTCCCGAGGTAGCGATAACTACTATGTCCACCCCGGAATGAGAGGCAATCTCTTCCGGTGACAGGAGCCTGTAGTCTCCCGCGGGAAGGCGGGCCGGGATATTCTCGCTGGCAGTGCAATGAACAAAGTGCGGCTTGAACTCGTCTATTTGCCTGGCCAGTAGTGCGATGTTCCTTCCGGCCGCCAGCCCGACGATGCGCAGTTGCCGGGGCAGGGCACGCACTACATCAAGGGCCTGCTTCCCGATAGAGCCGGTTGAACCCAGGACAGCTATCCGCTTTATTACATTGCCCATATCACATAATAGTATAACACTACGCCAGCGAAGACAATGCTGTCCAGTCGGTCAAGGGCGCCTCCGTGCCCGGGGAGCAGTTTACCCGAGTCTTTTACTCCCGCATTTCGTTTGAGCAGCGACTCTACCAGGTCACCGAGCTGCCCCAGGACGCTAATCAGGAAGCCAAGGAATACTGCCTGTCCGTAGCTGATGGGCAGGCCAAGGGGTGTCTTCAGTGTAAAGAGCAGGCTGACTATGATAGCCCCCAGGACGCCGGCTATAGCCCCTTCCCATGTTTTGCCCGGGCTGATATTCGGGGCCAGGTGGTGCCTGCCCAGCGCTCTGCCGGCAAAGAAGGCAGCGATGTCAGAGCCGAAAGTAACGAACAGGGCCAGAAATACCCAGTTTCGCCCGTCATCCAGACCCCTGAGCGCTACGAAGTGGCTGAGTAGCCAGCCGACGTAGAGAATACCGGCCATCGTCCATGCCCAGCTTAGAAAAGCCTTCTCCTGCCGGGGGCGTGCCAGAAGCCAGACGAGGGACAGTACTACGGCTGAAGTTAGCAGCGCCGGAGTAAGAAAGGGATAGCTGAAGTGAGGACTCAGGATAAAGAGCAGGGTCCAGACCAGTCCGAAGGGAATTAGTGGTTCCAGTTTTAGACTGCTGCTCAACCTGTAGAATTCGAAGACCGCCAGCAGTCCCCAGATAGCTATCAGGAGTGTAAAGAAGGGTAGCGGTCTCTCAAACCAGACAGCAGCGATAAGAAGAGAAATACCCCAGAGTCCGGTTATAACCCTTTGTTTGAGCATATCTGGCTCGACTACAGCCCTCCGAAGTGCCCTCTGTCTCTGGCNTCAGGTAGGCCCATAGTCTGGACTAGGCCTCCATGAGTTCTGCTTCTTTGTCTCGTCCGTTCTGCTCGGCAGCGGCGATGAAACCGTCGGTAAGCTTTTGCAGCTGGTCCAGGGCCCGCTTGTGCTCGTCCTGTGATATCTCTTTATCCTTTTCCATCTTCTTCAGCTCATCCATGGCCTCATGCCTCAGGTTGCGTATGGCTATCCTTCCCTCTTCGACCCGGTGTCGTACCATTTTACCGAGTTCCAGTCGTCTCTCCTCGGTAAGCGGCGGGATGTTGAGCCGGATTACATTCCCGTCACTGGCTGGATTCAACCCCAGGTCTGATTTTAGAATCGCCTTCTCGATACTGTGGCCGCTGCTCCGGTCCCAGGGTTGAATGACAAGTAGTCTTGCCTCAGGAGCGGAAATGCCGGCGATTTGATTGAGTGGAGTAGGAACACCGGCGTAGTCGACCTTGAGGTGTTCAATCAGGGCGGGGGTAGCCCGACCGGTGCGGATTGCCGCTAAGTCCCTCTTCAAAACATCGATGGACTTCTGCATCTTTTGTTCAATGTTTTGCAGGGTATCGTTGACCATTACTACACCTCGCTGGATACCAGGGTGCCAATTGGTTCGCCAAGCACCACCCGCTCCAGACTGCGAGAAGACTGAAGGTCAAAAACAATTATCGGTAGTTTATTTTCCAGACACAGGGAGAGGGCGGTAGCATCCATTATTTCCAGGCGCAGGTTCAGTGCCTCAAGGTGGGTGAGGTGGTCAAACTTTTTGGCACCGGGGTCCTTAAGGGGGTCGGCATTGTAGATACCGTCCACATTGTTCTTTGCCATAAGCAGGACTTCTGCTTTGGTCTCTATTGCCCTCAGGGCAGCAGTGGTATCGGTGGTCATGTATGGATTGCCGGTGCCGCCGGCGAAGATAACGGCCCTGCCCTTCTCCAGGTGACGAATAGCCCGGCGTCTGATATAGGGTTCAGCCACCTGCTGAATACCTATCGCTGACATGGTTCTGGTGGTTACCCCTTCCCTTTCCAGCGCATCCTGAAGGGCGAGAGCATCTATTACTGTAGCCAGCATACCGGCATGGTCGGCAGTAACCCTGTCCATTCCAGCCGCCTCCGCCACAGCCCCGCGCCAGATATTACCACCGCCAACGACAATTCCTGTACCCACCCCCATTTCCACCACCTGTTTAATCTGCCTGGCTACGTCGGTTAAGGTGGAGGCATCAATGCCGAACTCTGCTCCACCACTCAGGGACTCCCCGCTGAGCTTGAGCAGGACACGCTGGTACTTAGTCGTCATTTCCTCTGTCCTGGCTGCCCAGTTCAAACCGGACAAACCGTTTCACCCTGATATTCTCCCCTACTCTGGCAATAGTCTCGGTAATAATATCCTGGACCGTTTTAGCCGGGTCTTTAATATAAGGCTGAGCAAGCAAGCAGGCTGCTGCGGGGTCAAGAGCACTTCCCTCGGGGGTTTCCGCCACTGAGATAAACTGAGGGGACATAGCCGTTACCTGCATTGCCAGCCGGTGGGCCAGTTCCTTGAATTCACCGGTACGGGCGACAAAGTCGGTTTCACAGTTCACTTCAACTATCGCCCCGATGCGTCCTCCGGTATGGATATAGGCCTCAACTAAGCCTTCGGCAGTAGTCCGTTGTGCCTTCTTCTCTGCCCTGGCTAACCCCTTTTCCTTCAATGTCCGGAGTGCCCTCTCCATGTCTCCCTCTGTCTCGATAAGGGTGCTGCGGCACTCCATAATACCAGCTCCTGACTGGTCTCTTAGCTCCTTCACCATTGTTGCCGGAATCTTCAATCTGATTCCCCTTTAACCTGTTCTTCTTCAGGACTGGAGGCGAGAGATTCAGTAACTTCGGTAACCTCGGTCTTTTCCTCTTCTTTTACCTCGCCTGCCTCAGCCAGGGATTCTGGCTCCTCGGTCTTTTCCTCTTCTTCTGCCTCACCTGCCTCAGCCAGGGATTCCGGCTCCTCGGTCTTTTCCTCTTCTTTTACCTCGCCTGCCTCAGCCAGGGATTCTGGCTCCTCGGTCTTTTCCTCCTCCTCTGCCTCGCCTGCCTCAGCCAGGGATTCCAGTCCCTCGGCCTTTCCTGCAATAACTGCGTCGGCAATCTTGCTACAGACCAGTCTAATAGCCCGGATAGCGTCATCGTTGGCAGGGATGGAGTGGTCTATTTCATCAGGGTTGCAGTTGGTATCTACTATAGCGACAACCGGTATTCCCATCCGCCTGGCTTCCGCCAGGGCACTCCTCTCCTTTGTCGGGTCGACAATAAAGAGAGCACCGGGAAGGCTGGTCATCTCCTTGAATCCCCCCACCTGTTTATTGAGGCGTAAAATCTCCTCCCCGAGTTTCAAGGCCTCTTTTTTAGGCAGGCGGTCAAAGTCCCCCCGGGCTTGCTGGTCTTCCAGCCGGACCAGATAGTCAATTCGGGCCTGGATGGTAGCGAAGTTAGTCAGTGTTCCCCCAATCCAGCGCTGATTGACATAGTACATGCCACAGCGCTGTGCCTCCTGCTCAATGGACTCCTGGGCCTGTTTTTTGGTGCCGACAAAGAGAATGGTGCCGCCTCCGGTAACGACCTCCTGGACAAAGCTACAGGCCTTGTCCAGCATACTGGCGGTCTGCTCCAGGTCAATGATGTGAATGCCATTGCGCTTGGTGAAAATGTAACTCTTCATCCGGGGATGCCAGCGACTGGTCTGATGCCCGAAGTGGGCCCCGGCTTCCAAAAGTTCCTTGATAGTGGTTGTATCTGGCAAACTCAAACTCCCTTCTCAGTCTCACGGGGTGGTTCCGTAACTTGTTTAACAGTATAGCATACCTGTTGTTACCTGGCAAAATAACGGGACCGGATGCTATACCGCACGCTGTCCGATAGGGGAGGAGCAGGGCTAATTTTACATAAAGTATATTGCATTTTGTCAGCAAAAGTGAGAAGATAGGGAAAGGCAGGTAAGGAAACCGCGGGGAACCAGGAATGCAGATTAGGAAGACCTACAAACAGGTAAAGCCCGAGCTCCTGTATGATGAGGTAAGAGATTTTATTCTGAAGCAGGGGACAGCCGCTGGCGAGGCAAAACTGGAAAGTTACCCGGTGCCCGGTGATTCGTCATCATTTATCTCCCGCGGCACCTTAATATTTGGCCTTCCCGGCCAGCCCCAGAAAGAGTGCCTCAGAGCCCACATCATGGGCTCGGCCAGGGATGAAACAAAGCTAATGCTTGATATAAATGAAGAGCATTTTTCCGAGCAGCAGGTCTCGGCTCTGGAGGCAGACCTGGACTTTATCTTCGGCCCGTATGAGGTAAAACCCCGTTGAGAAACTCCAGGGCCTGGTAATACCGCAGATACTTAGCTATAGAAATTAAACCCTGCTTTATAGCTACAACAACCGCTTCGGTCCGGACATTGGCATTAAGTTTGCGCAGGATTGAAGTAACATGGTTCTTAATCGTCTGCTCACTGATGCCGAGTTTAATTGCAATCTGCTTATTAAGATAGCCCCGGGCGATATAATTGAGAATCTCTGTCTCTCTAACGGTAAGCGGTGAGATGAAGGTTTCCGCCTCGCTTCGCCAGGAGAGTTCCTGAAACTGGTGCAGTACCTGTTCAGCTACTTTTGGCCGGGCCGTAAGGCTTTCATTTATAGGATGTTCACCGCGAGCGGCGCGCCTGACGATGCTGACCAGCTCGTCACCGGTAATTTCTTTGCTCAAGTAAGCCGCCGCCTGGGCTTTGAGCACCTGAAAGAGTTCGGCATCGTTGGGGCTGGAGGCAAGCATAATTATCGCAATATTAGGCGAGTGTTGTTTTATCCTGCGGGCTAGTGTCAGGACGCTTTCAGAAGGACCGTCGGTATCTATCAGCGCTACGTCGGGCGGCAGGTTGTCGATAGCTGCCAGTACTCCATCGTTGACCTCGGCTGCACCCGAAATTTCGATATCCTCCGTACCAGAGAGCGAATGCTCTATCCCCTGTCGAAACAGGGACTGCTGACTGACTACAAAGACCTGTAACTTGTTTGTGTTCATAAGTCTGATTTAAGTCCAGCTCACAATAAGGCGGGGCTTAAATGATTTCACCTCCTTACCTTTTTTCCGTTGCAGTGACGTCTTTGACAGCGGACAGGAAAACCTCAACCAGATTGGGGTCGAACTGCCTGCCGGCACCCCGTTTCATTTCCTTCAGGGCTTCCTCAAAGGATAGGGCATCAGAGTAAGAGCGCTCGGAAGTCATGGCGGCAAAGGCATCGGCTATGGCCAGAATGCGAGCTTCCAGTGGAATGTCTTCACCCTTTAATCCCTTAGGATAACCACTCCCATCGTATCTCTCATGGTGGTGCAGAATACCTGCTGCGCAGGAAGCCAGTTGGGGAGTGTGGCTGACAATAGCTGCCCCCAGCTGGGGGTGGAGCTTAACCACCTCCCATTCCTCGGCGGTCAGCTTGCCCGGCTTATTGAGTATCTCGTCGCTGGTGCCAATCTTGCCAACATCATGCAGTAAAGCGCAACTGCTCAATCGGCTTAATTCCAGCGGCTCCAGCTCAAGAGCTTTCGCCAAGGCCATGGCGTATTCGGTTACCTTTTTCGAGTGGCTGCGAGTATAGTGGTCACGGGCATCCACTGCCGCTGCCAGGGTGTAAATGGTACTCAAGGCCTTGCTGTCTTCATTGTTCCCGGCAGTAGTCACCGTATTGTCTAAAGGCAGCAGGGTTCCTGAGGCACAATGGCTCCGGTTCCCGCCGCCTCGCTTGGCGTTATAAAGTGCCCCATCGGCTGCCGCGATGATATCTTCCGGACTTATGCCATCAGCCGGCCAGCTGGCCAGGCCGAGACTGGCGGTAACCGGGACACCGTCCACATTTACCTTTGCCTCAACACGTTTGCGGACCCGCTCGGCTACCTGGTAGGCAGCGTCGATGCCTGTCTGGGGTAAAAGGACCGCGAACTCATCCCCTCCATGGCGAAAAGCCTGGTCGATGGTCCTGATAGTACCTTTCATAATACTGCCGATTTGCTTGAGAAGTTTATCACCGGCTAAATGCCCGTAATTATCGTTGAAAGCCTTGAAGGAGTCAAGGTCGAGGATAACTAACGAGAACACACCGCCGTAACGAGAGTGCCGGCCGATTTCACTGGTAATCATTTCGTTCAGGGAGCGACGGTTAAGCAGCCCGGTGAGCTCATCGATGCGAGCCCGATGCTCTGCTTCAGCATAGAGGCGGGAATTCTCAATGGGCATCGCAATCTGGGAAGCCAGTTGCTCAAGGAGCTTTACCTGCCGCTGGCTATAGGCATTCGGGTG
>JGI24025J20009_10003538_pt1 | contig 10575 bp, 5 predicted proteins | sample Cruoilmetagenom3_FD_20009 | JGI IMG/M metagenome (IMG submission 20009) | reverse complement strand
CCAGCACCCCATCCTATATCCTCTCCGCTCAGCAGTAACTTCCCTCCAGCATCCATGAAGTCCTTGAATAGATTCAAGTCAGGTCCAATATCACCCCATGTAAACCACAGGATTACATTATCACCATCACCCTTACCAGGTGTGTAGTAATCAAACACAGATGCATCGGGATAACCGTAAAAGTAGCAATCCCATACATCTACAAAGTCATATATAGCTCTAACGGGATCCCACGAGTAAGGGGGGCCATAGTAATCGTCGGGGCCGATAACAAGAAGAATGTGTTCATTATGTCCTGTTCTTATAACATACGAAGCCGATGAACTTGTACTCTTTGCATCCTGGAGGTCAGCCGCCTCAATGTAGAACGCTATCTCATCGCCTACACCGGCACCCGGTATTTCTGCAGAATAAGTTCCATGGAGAGAATCCCCTTCAATTAGACCCATATCTATTGATACATCGTCTCCTCCATTCACACTATACCACAGCTTTGCCCATGCAACCCCCATTAAATTGAAGGGTATTCCCAGTACATCCTCCACGATAGCAATGACCTCTCTCGAACCTGTAGTGTATGTATCGGTCAGTCTGTCAAAACTTACTATATTAGGGGGTAGATTCTCATATACCTTAACAAGTGCCCTCACCCAGAAGAGATGCCATGAAGTATACCAACCCGGACCGTTGGGACCACCCTGCATTGAGCGAATGGCATGATATGGCGGACCTGCACCCGCATCAATTCTTATAGAGAAGCTTGTATCCAAAGGTGAGACTGCTCCAATAAAGGCATCGGAACCAATATCGGGCATAACTGGGACGACGAGGGTATCCCAGTCAAATTCTCCCGTTACCTCAATTTCCATTACCGTATCGGCATATATCGTATCAAAGGGATTTTGTCCCGGCATAGATTGGGGCCAGGGGCCTAATAATGATATATCGTAAGCGGCGCGGCCAACCATTGCGTGGTATTCGCCGGAACCTTGATAAGGTCTATATACGCAGAAGTGCACCTCTACGAGAGAACAGGCAGCGGGTGGCTCGAAGTAGATACCACAACTATCGCCCGGCAGAAGCCCAGAGAGGTAATATTCGCTCTCTCCACCATCATACTGTATGAGCCAATCAACCGAGGGTTTATCGGTAAAAGGTAGTGTTTTGCTTGATTCACCGGGCCTGGACGGCAGCAGATATATCTCTCGGGATTTTGCGTATACGCCACTCACTCCAGTAAAACCTGCGAGCAAAAGCAAGAGAAATATACTTAGTTTCCTCATCTTAACCACCTCCTCCAGGGAGTTAACCGCCCCCTTTTAAAATCGAGACCTGCCTGCTTCGATTTAACGCCGTAGGAAGTTTCTCCAACACGGCAATAGCAAGCTACTGCACTCCAATTGACTGCTTCTTTCCAGCATAACACTTTGGGACAACTTCCTAGGCTATCTTATGAGAATCAGCTTACCCGCTTTTGCACGGGAGGGTGTTTCAAATCTATAAAAGTAGATACCGGAGGGTACTTTTACTCCCCTATCATCCCTGCCGTCCCAGGATAAAGGGTGATAACCGGGTTCCGCCATCCCCCTGAAGACATTTCTCCTGACCCTGCCCGTTACATCATAAATCTTGAGGCACACCTCTTCTTTCCTTGATATCGTATATTCGAACACTACGGCTCCCCTGAACGGATTAGGAAATACCCCACACTTCAAAAACGGCGTTACCCCTTCTATTCCCTCCCCGTCTGGAATCATTATTTTTAAATTTAGGACTTGACTTAAAAACTTCTTACGAAAAGGAAAAGGGGAATTCGATATATCTCATCGAATCCCCCCTTTATACCGTGTATGCAACTTATCTGTTAACCTCTCTAAATCAAAATCTTCTAAAACCTCCCAACTTCTGGAATGAGTAGTCGAACACAATTCCGTTCTCGAATATTTCCAAAACTGTGATACTGACGAAATAATCCTCCTCTATCCTGAGAAAATATACACCATCTGGTTCCATCGCTGTGTTAAGCTGAGGCCACATAACACATGGACAAAGGTGCTCATCGTCTCCTATAGCGATAAGCGTAGTATCCCAGGGTGCTCCTGCTATTGGGGGACTCATAAGACGAAAATCTGTGGGGTCAGTCACACCAGGCTGCATATCCGATAGGTATACATCCCACTCATCAGTCATATCGTTAATGGAGTATATCCTTCCATTACCTGTCTCATCCCATCCAAATGCACATGAGTCATTGTAGTCTTGCTCATACAGCGTGAAATGCCCCATTGTTAGTGGAACGGAAGTGACGCTATTGGATGCTTCGCTACATTCATCCTCAGCAACAGCTTTTACATAGTAATCTCCACAATTCCTGTCCTCTATACTTGATGGATAGTATGTGTTGATACTGTCTTCGGAGGAATCATAGAAACGGTTCGTCAGCATCTTTACAAGGACAATAGTGTCTCTAATAATATCTCCTTTGGTTCCTCCTTCATAGGGTGCACTCACAAAGTATACATAATACCCATCGGCATCTGGAACCTCCTGCCAGTCAAGTCTTAAACCAAGCCCATTCTCTATTACTGTAAGGGTTAGGTTTTCCGGTACAGTAGGAACCGGTCCCTCTTCCTCAGCACAACCCAGCAAGAATAACAAAGGTATCAGCAATATTGGTGAGAGCTTTCTCATATCTCCCCCTTGTCGGTGGACTCAAAAATATAGCGCGTTATGCTAAAAACTCATTCCCACTGATAGCCTGTGACCTATACCAAGTAATCCAAGGTCCTGATAACCGTAGTTTATATTGAATGGGGAACCACCCAGCAAAGGATTTAAACCCACACCGAATGTTAGCCTCTGTAGGTTATCTTCATCTCGATCTTCATCTGGTATATCGGGGTCGTATTCATAGCCTGCACGTAGGAAGAGGAGTTCTGAAAATGCATATTCAGTACCCATCCTGTATTTTTCTGCCCCATCATTGGAATGCTTTAGATCGAATGCAAAGGTCCATCTATTTCCGGGGGTGTCTATTACATCGTATGCAAGACCAAGTGTAATCGCCACAGGCAGGGCGTAAGACGCTGATTTAAACTCCCCTGGCATAGGTCCAACATATCCAGGAGGCCATTCTGGAACAGTGATATCTGTCACCAGTTGACCGCCCTCAAACTGCATATCAGGACCAAAATTAGTAAGTACGAATGCGAGGCGAAGATTACCCCAGTAACCCGGAGTCAGATAGGAACCGATGTCAAACGCTAAACCATTGGCTGTCATATCCCATATCTTTTCTTGCAAAAGCTTCACATTGATGCCAAAGGCAAACTTGTCGGTAAGCATTCTACCCCAGGAAATTGTTGCGGCAATACTCTGTGCGCCCCAGGTCTCACCAGTGCCCTCGGACTCATCTACAGTGGTTACATCCTCCTCACCCATTGTTAGTGCTGTTATGCTGATACCGAGATTCCCAAATGGCAGCCCCGGGATAACACAGGAAAGGAAGTTATTCCTTATATCGTAAACCCACTCCACATCTGACAGGAGAAATTCAAGATTATTAGAGAAAGCAATTCCAGCTGGATTCCAGTAGATTGATGGTGCGCCAGTTATCACAGCAACACATGCACCTCCCATCCCCATTCCTCTTGGTTCAGCACCTATCTTCAAAAACTGTGCCCCCGCAGTTCCTATTTTGGAAAATTCAGCACTAAAACCCACTCCAGCGACAAGAGGAAATAGGATGGCTATTACAATAAATCTCTTCATACCACCTCCCATTTTCAGAATTCCCAAACAAATTCTATCGCTTAATTCTCTCTCATCTCACCACTGCAAACTTACCTATCTTCTCCTCGCCCGATGGTGTAGATATATGATAGATATATATGCCGCTTGCAGGAATTTGGTCATGTTTCGTAAGAATATTCCACTCCGCCGTACCCCCAAGTTTCCCCTCATCGCCCGATGAATGTTCTATCTTTTGGATGAGGTCACCTGCAAGGTTGTATATCCTTATGGTACATTGTGAGGGTAGATGAGTAAACTGAATCTTTCTGTAGTCCTCGCTCTTATCCCAAATTGCCCTCACTATATACGGATTCGGCACCACCTTTATATCTGAGAGTTTGCTTGTCTCGGTATACCCAAATTTCTCTGCAGTTATGGTGAATACATTCCCCGATACAGGTGGTACAGAGGGAGCTGACGAATATATCCTCCACACATCACCTGAATCAGGTGCCCAATTCCAGTTGAGTGGTGGACCGCCTGCAAACTTACACTTCACCCCGGATACATAGAATTCTGCGTATGTTTGTCCTCTTATGAGTATCGGCTGAGGTTTTTGTCCCACGAGTTTTATGAAACACCAGTTGTCTCCGAACGAACTATCATAGGGTATCTCTGCTCCAGTTTCAGCATCAATGAACCTCGCTGTGAGGGTATCGTGACTTCCATTATACAAATCCCAGTAAATCTCAATATCACTACCCCCTCTGTATGCCCATCTATTCCCAATCAGTCCTCCCGAGTAGAACTGATTGATCGTGGNTGTTTGCTGATACTCTGTGCCTATATCCTCTATGACTATAATTGTATCCGGAAGGGCAAAATAATCAGCAATACTATCACNGAATACATTGTTTATAATGGTNTCAATCGATATTATGACAGTATCCACCCACTCGCCGTATATATTTTTCACAGCTCTCAATGTGTATTCTNCTTCGTACTCCCTNAAAACNCATCTGCTTCNAAGGTCCACATCTATATCGCCGATAATACAAATCCCATCAAATGCNTTATCAAATCCATGTCTCCACATGAAGGAGGAATCCACACCGATTGTATCATAATGTATATTTCTCAATATGTGGATGCTGTCTGGTGTCTGCAGAATGATGGAATCCTTGACCTCGGGGACGAATTCATAAACCGAAGTCTCAACCGCCTCGTAGTATGTGATAACACTGATTGGGGCGGGTGATAGAGAATGCCCATCCCAGTATACATTGTATGCGTAGACAGGCGTCTGGTTATCAAGGGTGGTTATCTCATCCCATCTTATAGTGTATTCTCTATCTTCTACCGCAATGTCTCCTATAATCTCTGCCTCGATGCTAAGGCTGGTTGTATTGTTATTCGCCCCGGAAACTGGTGTACTTATAAAGGGTGTTGTAAAGTTGTCCGTTTCCGTCCTCGGTATGCATGTAACAACTCTTCTCCCCGATTCCATACTCAACCATACGGTGGATTCGTTTGGATAGATGCCACGGGTGTTGTAGTCAAAGGCGGTAATACCGTAGTAATAGGTCACTCCATTTAGCACATCCGTATCCACGAAGTGATGCTGGAGTCCAAGATTATTTGTCTCGTCCTCATAAGTGATGGTATCATTTTCTGAAACTATGAGCATATCACCGGGCATAAGGGTTATCTCGTTCTCCAAATCCCATTCACCAAGGAGTTCCCAGTCACCAGATAATCCCGTTCTCGACTTCCAGAGCCTGTAACCTTCGAAGTCATACTTTCTGTAAACCGTGTCTCCTCCCGATTCCATTACCGCATGAAACTCATCCGGGGTACATTCGGGGGCGTTATCCCAGATAAGGGTAACTTTCTTATCTCCCGGAATGGGTGTGAGTACAGGTGGATCCGGAGGTCCCGCAACTGCCCAGTTTGCATCATAAACAGCCTGCATGGCATCTGCCTCGGATAGAAGATATTCAAAACCTCCCGTTGTTCCGTTTGAGAACAAAGCAGCTACAACGAGCGTATCTACTTCTCCCGATTCAAGATCAAACGGTCCGGCACCAAGAAGCATTCGCTTATCGGCTGGTGTTTCGTCAGTTACACCAATCCAGGGGTCACGCTCTCCCGTCTCTATGTTAAATCCCGCCAGCATTCTCCATCTTCTTATCTCCGAATCAGCATCCCAATCAATTGTGCTCTTGTTGAAGGCTGTAAGTGGCAGATGCTCACCCGGATAGACCGTATCCCTCACCGCATCGGGATAATCTGGATTATCTGGTCCATCTGCTACATATACTATATCGTCCGCCTTTGGTCCCTGTAGGAATTTTATGCCAATGTAGTATGGGGGAGGAGACACTGTCATGCCCGCATCATCCCCGGGTGTAAATGTATAACCCATACTTCTCTCCATATCGCATCCAACGAGGTCATTGGCTGCATCGCCCACATCCATATCGCATCCAAACCCGCAGTATAGGTCGGTCAGGGTGTAATCGGTAATATTTTCAAATTCAAACAGGAAGACAAGTGCATTTTCATAGAGTGGGGTGGACCATCCAAAGGAGACCTGTCTTACAACAATTCCAAGTGGTCCCGTGTTTGGCTCCCATTGATGATACTCAGATAGCAAATCGTTATATATAGCATATCCATCTTCCTGAGAGATGAGTATGGGCTCACCTGACTCATCCAGAAACGGCCAATCTACAATATCATCCGGGTTCGTGGACATAAGCACCCTGTCCTCGGGATGTGCTGTCCTGCCGAGGTTTCTGTAATCGGATACATGCTCTGGGGGACCTGCGCAAAAATCACACTGCCCACCGTGATAGTCATATCCACAGGATACAAGAGGTTTGCCACCTATCATTGTGCCAATCCACGGTCCCATACCATATATATAGTGTTCCCCCGTGCCTGTCGGCCACGAATCAGCAGGACCAACACCACCCACCTGACCCATTGTGCCGAAGTTTGATACAGGCATATACACCTGATTTATAGTATGGTAAGCCTCGACATGAGCCTTTGTTGTCAGAGTATGGTCAGGTACCGCAGGCTTTGAGTAGGCTATACCAGAAAGTAAAAGACACCCCATAACAGCCGTTAACTTCTTTATCCAGCCCATAAAACCCCCTTTTATCAGACTTGGTAAAACTACCAGTTGAAACTTACGCCAATGCTTATATGTCTCGGATGCCCTATGTATGTAGGCTCATTCACATAGTCATAGTAGGCATTCTTGTAGGATTGATACCATTCTTCCTTCGTTATATATCCATCTCCGTCGAAATCCCTTCTCACATCGGCAGCCCCCGTCACTCCAACCTGGACTCTGTCTTCTTCTCTTAAGTGTGCTGGTATGTTATTGAAGGTGCTGGTTATATATTCACCGTAACTCTGAAGCAGGCCGGGGTCTCTCGGGTTTCCATTCGTTGCATACACATTCGATATATTCTCAAGGTCGAAAAGGTTTGTAACCTCGAGGAATGCAACCATGCCCAGTCCGAAGAGGCTTATATCCTTTCCTATTTTCATATCCGTCGTCCATGTCCAAGGCATCCTTTCTGCGTTAGTCTCACCCACTAAGTTATTTGTGGCATCGCGCCTGGTATACGGCAGTCCACTTCCAAGATTCGACACAAAACCTATGCTCATATCCTCTAAGGGATAACCACCCCCTATAATTGGTCCAGAACCGTGCGATGTGAGCCAGGCGAGATTGAGAGAAATGGTGTGTCTCTGGTCAAACTCGAGAGGGTAATCTATCTTGGGGAGAACAGGGCGTTCTCCCGTATATGGGTCGGGTCTTATATTTGCAATATAATCATAGTATGCCTCACGCTCGTACGAGCTCGTTCCCTTTGCATCTGAAAGTGTATAAGAGATATGACCAGATAACCCCTCTGTTGCCCTCTTTCTCAGGGTGAATTCCACCCCCTTGCAGTTTCCATAGTCCTCCGTGATGTACACCGTATAAGCTTTTGGAGACGCTGACTGGAGTCTCGACCCTATAAGGTTGTATATATCCTTATAGAATCCTACAATATCAAAAGCAATATCGTGAGTAAACTGATGAGACAAGCCCATCTCATACTGTATGGTCCTCTGTGCTTCAAGGTCGGGATTGCCGAGAAGGGGCCACCCGCCGGGGTATGTCCTTAAATCCGCATTGTATGAATCGTACAACCATCGCAGCTGTGCCATCTGGAAGAAATGACCGTAGGAGAGATGAAAGACGGTCATATCCGTTACTGGAAAAGATATACCAAATCTCGGTGATACCTGATATTTTGCCTCTGCAGAGACCGTATCGGGCACAAGTACAGTATCACCATCCACGACAGCTGTCTTATAGGGCTTGGTTATATCTACATATCTCCATGTATGCGAATCAAAATAGTCGAACCTCACACCGGCATTTACAATAAAGCCCGGATACTCAATCTTATCCTGTATGTAACCGGCAATTTCAATGGGCTCTTCCTGATAATCATCCGAATAAAGTACAAATCCAGGTTTCCTGAACTCCGGTGCAATCTCATTCCCCAGAAAGTTTCCATCCTCATCAATTACTGCAACCCTTCCAGATGTCCTATCGATATATTGCAGTGACAACCTCCGCACATCGTAACGTCTTCCCTCAATACCGGTTCTGACCTGGTGATGGGGTGATAGCTGTGATGTAAGGTCCCAATCAAATCCGTAATAACTGGATTCTCTTTCAATTCTTGCACACGGAGCTCCGTGGCTAAAAAATCCAGGTACTCCATGGGGATAGTAATACACACTGTCACCCTTCTCCTCATCCCAGTATTTCATATCCCACCATACGCCCCTATAGTCGGGGTAGTCACCCTCTGTACATTCCCACCAGTATCTAAACTTTATATCTTCCCACCATTTTCTATCTTTCTCGTAGGCCGCATCTCTCTGACCTGTTATCGTACTGGTAGAGTAATAACCGACTTTAGCTTCATAGAATGTTCTATTGCTCAACTGATGGGTGAAGGATGCCATTACCTGTGCATCCTTGGCAAGCCGACTAAACCTATACTGGTCGGGTGCATATTTGAAGTCATTAGAGCCTGCAGACGGTTTATTAAGCATCGGTGTGCCTGCCCATACACCATAACGCCCACCCTGATCCCTCGAGTAGAAGCCCGAAAGGTTCAATTTCATACTGGGAGAGAATTTATAGCTAAATTTTCCCTGTGTGGATAAGAACTCTCTCTCCGTGTGTTGCATGGGGAAATCGTATGCCTGCAATCTTTCCCTGTTCGAAATTTCTGCAGAGAGGAAGTACCTGAGGTTCCTAATCCCAGGGAATGGGCCCCCCATATTTGTCTCAACCCTGTGTCTACCCTCATCAAGGTTGCCACCGAACGGGACATCGGTTCTGTATCTTATTAGTCCCTCTTGTCTACCCCTACCTTCCTTTGTTATGAGGTTGACAACACCAGACATGGCCTGACCATATTCTGCATTAAATCCTCCCGTAATGACCTGCATCTCCTCAATGGCGTTTATATTTATATCGACTCCGGCACCTGCTCTGCCTGTCAACCTGTCGGTGGTAGACATACCATCAACCATATATGCTACCTCGTCCCCCCTGCCTCCTCTTATATGAATACCATCGGTTACACCACTTGATCCACCATCGGATTGAAGCACACCCGCTTGTTGAGATATGGCATCCTGATATGTAGCAATTGGCTGCCTTTCAATCTCTTCTCCCCTTGATATATGTATGGTGGCTGTGGCATCCGGTAACACAAGTGGTCTCTCGGCAGTTACCGTTACTCCCTCAACCTCTATGATGGTGGGACCCAGTTCAAAGTTAAGGGTCGTTGTAAGTCCCACACTCACCCGCACATTCTCTATAGTAACCGGATTGTATCCCATCATAGATGCCTTCACCGTCCATTCCCCAACGGGCACATTTATGATGAAATAATAACCATCGAGGTCAGATGCCGCTCCCATAGTGGTGCCCTCTATAACTATATTTGCTCCGGGAAGCGACTCGCCCGTCTGTTTATCCACCACCCTACCCGATATTTTACCCGAAACCTGTGCAGACAGCGAGAATGCGAGGAGGGGGAGTAGTGCCATTAACACGAAAATCTTGCGCATAGCAACCTCCTTTCTACCTCTCGGTAGACAGCTCGATAAATTCCAAATCCCAGGTACAAAACCATAAATGAACGCAGATAAACGCAGATTGGGTCAGGAAAAACATAGATGTTTACTCTCACTCAAAAAACTGCGTTAACATCTTTATTATCTGCATTCACCGCCGTTTATCCGTAATTTCAAAAACCAGCGCATCATTCTGGATAATGGAATTTGGAATTTAATACCGGGCCCCGCCTCGGGCGGGGCCCGCAATACATCTTACTTCATCACCACAAACTTCCTCGTTCCAGAGAATCCCTCTGCATCCATCCTCAGGAAGTATACACCGGATGCAAGTTTCTTCGTATCGACAGTCAGAGAGTGTGTGCCAGCAGTGAGTCTCTTGTTCACGAGTGTAGAAACAAGTGAACCCGTCACATCGTAAACCTTCATAGACACATACTCGGTCCTTGGTATGGAGAAGCTAATCGTGGTAGGTCTTGAAAGTGGATTCGGACTTACCACTGGAAGGCGATATACCACTGGTTCAGTACTCTCTTCCACACCAACTTCAAGGTAGGAGAATATATTTCTCATCAGAGTGTTCTGGAGTAATGTGTCGGCGTAAATGGTATCCTCTCCAACCACCACCTGGGTCTCGAGAGTTCCTATATACTGTATTGGGAAATATGTGCA
>JGI24025J20009_10003537_pt1 | contig 10579 bp, 9 predicted proteins | sample Cruoilmetagenom3_FD_20009 | JGI IMG/M metagenome (IMG submission 20009) | reverse complement strand
AAAACCGTCCTGTCTGATTTGTAATCAGGTGAAACAGCTAAATAAAGATTATAAGGTGTCCTATGAGATTGAATTGCTGTCATATCAAGGCCTTTGTTGACTTGTCGCCACTTTCTGCCTCCATCAATTGTTTTATATATCCCTTCAAATCGAACGCTGGCATATAAGGTCTTATCGTTAGAAAAATTAGGCGATATATCCAGTGAAGTTATCCAACCACTCTCTGGACTGAAAACATTCGACCACGTATGCCCGCCATCCCCTGAATAAATAACGCCACCATATCTCGTGCCAACATATATGGTGTTATCAAACTGGAAGTCAGGGAAAATTACCAGCTTCCACGGATAATAGGAAGCCCGTTGTTGCCGGTTCTTGCCTATTACAGAATTAAATAATTTCGCAAAGATACTGGAAAGCTTTTTCTTTTTTTCTTGAACTGGGAACTCGTGACAAAAATTACCAGCATCATTTGATATACAAAGATATCTATTAAACCATGAAAACATAGTGGTGTCTGAATCAAATTCCGGTGAAAACTTGATCCCCCAGGGATGGTTGGAACGCAGACCGCGATTACATACCTCCCAGGAATCCCTTCTTTGCCGGCCTTTTATATAGTTTCCTCCAAAGGCGGTAGCAATCGCGATTAAATTATTATTTTCATTTACAGACCTGATATCCAAACCGATAATTTCCTTTGCCGGCAAAGTTTCAAGCTGTATCCATTCAGTCCCTCCATTTTTAGATTTGAATAATCCGTCAAATCCAGCAAGGAAAAGGGTTTTATCCGTTCGAAAACTTTTTGATATCTGAATGTCACTAAAGTGAGGACATCTAAATCTTGGCTCATCTGCCTGGGAATCTGTAGTAATACCTGTACTATATTTTTTCCAAGTTTTCCCTTTATCGCTTGAGATATAAATAGCCTCATACCAAGTACAGGCGAATATAGTCGAATCCTTTGTATAATCTGGTGAAAAGGCAACAGAAGTTATATGTTTGTCCGTTATGTTTGTATTTAATGGTTTCCATGTGTCCCCTCCATCAACAGTTGAAAAAATTCCCTTTTTCTCGGTTCCTAACAACCAGATACTGTCACGGGAGGCCTCAGGCGGTATTGAGATGCAAGTAATGGCACCGGCATCTGGAATACTTGCAAGTACCTGCCATGTCTCACCTCCGTTAGTAGATACGTGTAGATTACCAGCCTTATCACCAAGGAGAACTTTTGGCCTTTCAGAACCATATAAAAAGGTAATAGCGTTAACTTTTATGGTGTCGCTCAATACCTGAGTCCAGTATTCTCCTCCATTTTTTGACCTAAATAACCCACCAGTAGTACCGCCTGCCAAAACGATTTTGTCCAGGTGAAATTCAGGAGAAACGGCCAAAGTGTCTAAATTGGTTTTGTTAAGCCCCTTATTAATCCTGAACCAGGAATCTCCCCCATCCTCAGATTTGAATATTCCATCACCTTTCGAATATACAAAGACAGTATTGTCGGTTTTAAATGAAGGTGAGACATAAATTCGCACGAAAGCATATATATTGTCTAAGCCATTTACAATCTGCTTGAAAGAATAGCCTCTATTCTTTGATCGTTTTAAAACACCATTTACAACGGCAAAAATTGTTCCATCCTTTTCATGATTTGGTGATATCGCTATTGAATTTATGATATCATGTGGGCTATGCGCTAGAGAAACGTTGACACCAAAAACGTTAAACAACATGTATACAAAGAAGGTAACAACCAAGAATTTTCTTGCTATTAGCGAATTGCTCATATACCTATTTCCTCCTCCTATGAGACTATATTGGCTTTATATTCACCCATATAATCTTTCTCATTAACTCAACAAAGCATGGTAAATTTGAACCAATTTGTCATTCAATTTATCAATATCATAATAGTTCTCAACATGCTTCCTGCCTGATTGTCCCATTTCTGACCACTTTTCCGGATGTTTTAGCAATGTTTTCAGTTTTGCTGCCATATCTTCAGTATTTTCAGACCGGGCGATAAATCCAGCCTCTCCGTCCACGACTACCTGATCCACACTCCCGACGTCTGTGGCCACCACTGGCAGAAAAGCGGCTTGAGCTTCCATAAGGCATACAGGAAGTGCTTCAGCTACACTTGGCAAAAGAAATATGTGACTCTGCATCAAGGTATTGACGACATCATCCTGGTTAAGGGAACCCAAAAAAATTACTGTTTTCCCGAGCTGTAATTTTTCAACTAAGGTAGTTAATTCGTCTTTGAGCGGCCCTTCTCCAACAAGGAAGTATTTAATCTTTAGTTCTGGCGCTTGTTGCAGCACTTCATGAATAGCAAGAATTCCATAGTGCAACCCCTTTTCTTCTACCAGACGTGCTACAGTCGCTATTTTTATGGGTGATCCAGGAGTTAAGGTTTTATGTGGGTTCTGGTCAGGAAATCTACCAATATCTATTCCTACAGGCAGATTGACTATTTTTTCTTTGTCCAGGCCGAATTTCACTAAGTTTGAATAATTGTAATCCGAAATAGCAATAAAACAGTCACCGCGCTCAAATAGATTCCTATAAATTTGCCCCCCTTTTTCTAAACCCATTCTAATATCATACCCATGAAAGGTAGTTACAAGTTTTGCTTTTACTCCAAGTTCCTTAAGTATTGCTCCCCAATTTCCGTTTGGACCAAAATGACAGTGAATAATATCAAGATCTCTCATAAAAGGAGCGGATTTATAAAGGAGCTTGAGTGACAGAGCCAATCTTTTATATTTAAATATATTCAGTGAACGCAATAATGTTGCGGGACATTTTTTTTTAGTTGTTGCAAGTAATCCAGGCAATCCAAACAAACGTTGAGAAAATTTGGAGGGAACCTCAATGTAGTAGGTGTGGTCCAACAAGTTATATTTCTTTACGTCATTGTGAACCGTTTTTTCATTGGAATGACGGTTGGCAAATATCTCAACAGAATGCCCTCTATCTAACAGTCCGGTGATCTGATTCAAAATGAATGTTTCCGACAGTTTTGGAAATTCAGATGTTATGAACGCTATTTTCATAACCCGTTATGATGATTCATGGAAAATGGAGAGAGAGGCTCAGCAGCAGGCTAAAACAATATTTCCTGAGGCCTTTTGGGGTTTATTCTGGCTTGAAATAGTATAGATAATGTTTCAAAAGGAGAAAGGCGGTCAATTACAATTTCGTTATCTTGGTTTGGTTTGAGCTTCACACCGCTTTTAGTAACCAGATCACATCGTTGGTCCTGTGGCACTAAAAGAGTTACTCCTTCTACCGGAAACGGATTGTTATTTATCACTTTCAGCCAATGTTCATTATAAGAAAGAAAAACCTGATTCATTACTTCATATCGATCAAGAATCTGCCCTGCAGGAACAAACCACCCATCTTTGGACACCAGATATTCCAGGCGATTCGATATAGCAGATCTCATCTCTTTAGTATTAGGATCGAGCCATTTTTGCGCCAAGTGAGTATACACCAATTAACAGGATGCTGGAAAACTCCCTCTCCCTCCGGGAGAGAGTTGGAGTTAGGGTCAACCCCTCTCATCATAGCCTTCTACCCCAAGGGAGAAGGAATGTTATCTTTTTTAGCAGCCTGTTAATATAGTTTTTTGCTCGCATGATTCTTGACCACAGATAAATCGAGAATAAATACTTTGTCAACGGTTCTGAATAATTGAATTTTCTGTAAACCATCAAATATGTTTTTAATTTTTCGAAAGGAGATTTAATAGCTCTGGCCCTATTATAATTAATTCGACACAGAAAGCGTTGGCCTTCCATCCTTATCAGATCTTTTTTCTCGTCCACTACTTCACACATGATATTCAGAAGGGCAAGATAATCTTCACACCAGTCTTTTACCTTGGCAGCAAACGTCAGCTCACCCGGATGTTTGCGGAAACTTGCCTTTACATCTTCCACATCTACTCTTCCATAATTTGAGGCCAACTTTACTATTGCTGTTCCATCCTGAACAAGCTGACGTTTGGATTGAAATCCTCCGATTGCCCTCAACCGTTCCGTATTGTATAATGTGCTGCACAAATACCAGGATGTCTTCTCTTGAAACCATCCTCTGAAAAAATCTTCGGTTGAAAGTCCTACTACGCTATTTCTTAACTCATTGAGCACATTACCATTGGAATCAATTACCCTTGTTCCAGTACGTATTATACCGTAATCAGTACTATCTCCGGCTGCTTTCATACAGATTTCCACAAAATCAGGATCTATCAGATCGTCATCATGTAGAAGTAAAAAATAGGCGCCTCTTGCTTGTTTTAGGCAGTAATTGAAGTTATTAGCTGGTCCAATATTCTTCTCATGCCTGATATATCTCAATCGACTGTCCGAAATACTCCGTATTAGAGCACCTGTGCTATCAGTCGAGCAATTATCGGAGACTATGACCTCGACATTTTCATGCGTTTGATTAAGGGCGCTGGCGAGGCATTCCCTCAAATAACCGTCTGCCCGGTTATATGTCGGAATGCCAATGGACACCAAAGGCTTTTTAGCCTCTTGCAAGGGGAAAAATTCCATATTTCATTCAGGCAGATTTTCAGTTTCTTTAATGGAAAACCATTTACTGGTTCCCATATCCCACTGTTTAATGACTCTTGCAGGAGACCCTGCTGCGATAGACCTCGCTGGAATACTCCGCGTGACCACACTGTTCGCCCCGATGATTGAATTTTTTCCTATTTCCACTCCCGGCAGAATAACCACGTTTTGTCCTATCCAGCATCCGCTATTGATTCTTATGGGAGCTATGCGAAATAAATTCTGGTACTTATATGGCACATTGGCGTCTTCAAATCCGTGCATCGCGTCATTTATGTAAATATTTGATGCGAACATCACGTCGTCCCCGATGCTCACATCAATGCAAGCTGCAATCTGAAGCCTTTCCGTAGCAGTAACATTGCTGCCTATAGTAATTTTAGAATCGAACTGCTGAACCGGCAATCTCCTGTCCGGCGGTTGCATAGAAACTGTTGGGTAATGTGTCATTGCAAAGAGAAGGCTACCAGGGCCTATGAAAACGTTGTTGCCGAAATATATCCGCTCAGGATTCATTATCCTCCTTGGCAAATCGATTCGGAGTTTCTCAGGATTGTTTGCAAAATGTGGAAGGGTCTTATGCGCTATAATTTCATTAACATCTTGAAGCAAAATACCTAATTTAATGGCTATTTTCTTCGTTAGATTAGAAAAAAACCTACAGGGAACCATCCTTGACAACATTATACGCAGAAACCCTGTTTTGTTGAATAGGCTGAATTGAATCTTTTGAATTTTGCGATATTATTCACTCTCGCTCCAGCCCTCTCCCGTCACGGGAGAAGCTTTTTTGACTTTTACGATATTTTCATTATTGCTGAACAGAATATTGTGTTTCCCATTTTAACATCGGTCTTACAACCCCTTTGACTTTATGAGCCCAATCGCCACGAGCTGATTCACCATCAAGAGAGTCAACCACCTGAAATGAAAGGACTTCACGTTCATGAAATTGAATCCTGTTAGGATTAATAGCTAATAAAACAACGGAAACGTACATTAGTCCTTCCGAAAGCAAATTCCCTGGAATCCAGGCGGTATTTACATATCGACCTGCCGGTCGAGGCCTGCCCCTCCAATTGGGATCCAAATCCAGCGACATGAAGGCAAAAATGCCTTCTTCATTGAAAAAATGAAAATGCGGCAATAAGACATGCCCTGGCTCAAGTACTTCGTACTCCATTTCAACTGCTATCGGCTTTCTTATGTCAAAGGATTCCGCTACACTACCGTTTTCCGTCTTAACACGTGCTGCAAATAATCGGGCTATTTTTCCGCCAGGTGACCCCGCAGGACCCTTCCATATATGTTCAGCCGATGTATCTGACTTTGATTTTAAATAATCACTGACCACACGGTGAGCAGGTCCATCGTCTACCAGAATTCCTTTGTCCAACCTGATCGCACGCATACATAATCGGGTAACTGCCTGCAAGTTGTGGGACACAAACAGGACCGTCCGGCCTTCTTTGCCAACATCCTGCATCTTGTTCAGACATTTCCTTTGGAAGTCTGCGTCGCCCACCGCCAGCACTTCGTCTATAATCAGTATTTCGGGCTCCAAATGAGCTGCGACTGCAAAGGCAAGTCGGACCCGCATCCCGCTTGAATAACGTTTAACCGGCGTATCGATGAATTGTCGAATACCGGAAAACTCAATAATGTCATTAAATTTACCTTCCATTTCCTTTTTTTTCATCCCAAGTATGGCGCTGTTAAGATAGACGTTTTCTCGACCAGTTAACTCAGGATGAAAACCGGTGCCGACTTCCAGCAGGCTCGCTACTCTTCCTCTTACTTCTGCATATCCGTCTGTCGGAGGAGTAATCCTGCAGAGAATCTTCAAGAGAGTGGACTTCCCGGAACCATTTGTTCCGATGATGCCCAACACTTCCCCTTTTTTTAGATCGAAGGAAACATTCTTGAGTGCCCAAATTATATCTGAAGAATCACTACTTTGATTACTTTTCAGGTCTTCAAAATTATAGAGTGAACGATATTTCTTGAAATTATCTATAGGACTTTTAAGAAAATCAAAGAAAGCACCTGCAAGGTTATCATGAACCTTTTCTTCCAATCCTATACGATAACATTTGGAAATATCTTCGACCTTTATTGCTATATCTTTATTATTCATGAGTCAAATAAAAGAGTAAACACTTTACCAGCCACTATTTCAGCTACGGCCTTTGATCCTTCATTGTTATAATGAGCCACGTCGTATATATGCGATTTTTCCTTTGGAATTTCCTTCTCCAAATCGACTAACGTAACTTTATTGTCAAGAGCCACCCGCCTTATCGTCTCGTTCATATCACAATGGATTTCACGAAATTGGTCGTATTCAATCCCAAAATCTCTTTTTAAGTGAAAAACGATTTCCGCTATATTTTGATCAGGCTCTTTTTTTAGACGACTGGCCTGAGTCATCAGTATCGGAACAATTTCATGCACCCTGCATATATTTATAAAAGTGTTCAGGCTCTTTCGAAATTCAGATAAAATAAATTTTTTATTTATTGTTATTTTTTTACCTCTGAATTCTTCCCATTCATCTCGATCTGCAAGTTTCTTATTTCCCCAAAAGGACTGAATTGCCCTATATAGATTTGGACATATCAAGTCTTTCACAGCTTTTAGTTTGCTATGAATTGAAAAGTCCTTTGTACTATCTTTCTGTAACAAAGTTTTATAAATCAGACTTCTGTTAAAATGATCATTCCAATAACCACCTTGTATAAGAAGAATCGTTATATCATTTATATTGTGGTGCAATATGGCGTAATCCGGATGCAATGGAATCACTTTATTCAACAATATGTCATTTGAGTGCATAGAGTTATTTCCGCTGACTCCGCTATTATAACTATTCACCTTCAAACCAGATTCTTTTTCCAAAAGTTTACCAGTATAGTATGGAAAGCGCAGTTCCTCATCTACATACATGCATTCCGTCGTCGATCCACCTAAGAAAACTATAGTAAGTTCAGGTTTTACGTGTATGTCGCTTGGTCGAACAAATCCGTTATTATCAGTACGGAAGCGATATTGCTTTTGTTCCAGCGAATCCGCTTTCTTCATGTTATCGCTGTCAGGAATCAAATACATGTCCTGATCCGGCTGATGCTCACGCAGTCTGATACTTCTCTTTACACCGGATTTCTTTTGTACATTCTCATACTGTCTTGAAAGAAAGTACTCCGTGACTTGCGTCAGCAAAAAGACCATGAATAATCCTATGATTATCAAGCTCTTTTTCGAATTTCTTTCAAATATGTTGCTTTGCTTGACAGTCATTCCGGGGAAAGAATAGAGTGAAAGTGAAGAGGTTTGAAACTAAGAACTGAAATACAGTAAACCAACATCCAGACACAAATACAATAGAAAAGGCGGTTCAGTCTAATTCATACATATTTTGCCAGTCCTCATCCTGAGCCCACTTTGGCTGCTCAGATTTATCAAAGACATAATCACACATTACCAAATAATCCATCTGGGTCCTCATAAAACACTTGTAAGCGTCTTTTGGTGTACATACTATCGGCTCCCCTCGAACATTGAAGCTTGTATTGACCACCAACCCATAACCGGTTTTTTCTTTGAAAGCCATAACCAGTTTCCAATAGCGCTCATTTGTATTTTTGTTAATACTCTGTATCCTTGCCGAATAATCCACATGGGTAATAGCGGGAATATCGGAACGTAGATGATAGAGCCTTTCATACATCTCCAAATTTTCGTATCCTTCAGGGAGCGGATTCCTCCGGTGCTTTTTCACTGGTGCCACAAGCAGCATATAAGGTGATGGCCTGTCAAGTTCAAAATACTCTTCTATATCCTCGTTAAGTACGGAAGGCGCAAATGGGCGAAAACCTTCCCGGTATTTGATTTTCAAATTCAGTTTCTTTTGTGTATCCGGATCGCGTGGATCCCCCAATATACTTCTGTTCCCCAAGGCGCGCGGTCCATATTCCATCCTTCCCTGAAACCATCCAACCACCTTGCCCTGCGATAATATCTCCGCTACAAAAGAACATAGCTCGTCAAAATTTTCGATTTTACGCCCGGGTGCATCATATTTTCGTGCAATTCTCAGAATATCAGCACTATAAAACCTCGGCCCGAGATAAGCTCCCCTCATGGAATCCTGATCATTTACAACACTTCTATTTTGCCCCTTCCAAATATGCCAAGCAGAATATGCTGCGCCGAGAGCCCCTCCAGCGTCGCCGGCAGCGGGTTGAATCCAAAAATCTTCAAACGTTCCTCGTTTTAGCAACTTACCGTTTGCCACACAATTAAGGGCTACACCACCAGCCATGACAAGATTCTTCGATCCCGTAAGTTTCTGTGCCGTTTCGGCGAGCTTAAAAACCGATTCCTCGGTAACTTGCTGAATGGCTGAGGCGAGATCCATATAAGGCTGTGTCAATTCGGTCTCGAGTTCCCGTTTCGGAATGCCGAAAAGCTCTTCCCATTTCTCATTATGACACATGGTCAACCCGGTGGCATAGTCAAAATAATCCATATTCAAGAGTAAGGATCCATCCTCACGAACATCAACCAAAACCTCCATAATAGCATTCTTCCACTCTTGAATCCGGCTTGATTGCACATTGCCATATGGAGCAAGCCCCATTAATTTATATTCTCCGCTATTCACCTTGAAACCGCAAAAATAGGTGAAAGCACTGTATAATAGCCCCAGCGAATGTGGAAAATCCAGTTGCCTCAGAACAGTTATGGAATTCCCGTCACCATAGCCTATTGTCGTAGTAGCCCATTCTCCCACTCCATCCACCGTGAGAATTGCTGCCTCTTTAAATGGTGAAGGATAAAATGCGCTAGCCGCGTGGGACAAATGATGCTCTGGAAACAGTATATGAGGCCTGCCCGGTCCTATTTTACCCATTTCCTCACGCAACATCCTGCGCATGAATAACTTTTCCTTAATCCAAACAGGCATTGCGGACAAAAAGCTCTTCAGCCCTTTTGGAGCAAATCCATGATAGGTCTCCAGAAGCCGTTCAAACTTAATGTAGGGCTTGTCATAAAAGGAAACAGCGGTTAGGTCTTCTAACCCTAAGCCCCCTTCCTCAAGCACATACCGGGCAGCATTTACAGGAAAAGATGGATCATGCTTTTTTCGGGTAAAACGTTCCTCTTGTGCCGCTGCTACAATTTCACCACCCATGATAAGAGCCGCGGCACTATCATGGTAGTAAGCAGATAAACCCAATATAGCGTCTGACATATACTGTTCCTAAAAAATGGTATAGATAAATGGTGCTATTGCTGAACCACTAGTTAATACAATAAGTGCACCAAAAAGAAGCAGGGTTATGATGACTGGAAGAAGCCAGAATTTTTTTCGAACTCTCAAAAACCCCCATAAGTCTTTGATGAACTCCATAATCCCCCCAATTAATACGGCTTTTCTATTTCATCAGGCTCATATCTGTGATCTCTGACCTTAAAGACTGACTGAGTGTTCTCTTTCCATTTTTTTAATTGCAAGGTATCAGCTCCGGCAAGTCTCCTTATAACGCCAACCGGAGTTACAAGAAGGAAGAAGATAACAGTCAAGATCACCTTTGACACACAGGTCCCCAAGACATGGGAAAATCCGAACCATAATTTGGCAACAGGCCGATAGATATCAGGCCATATCATATTAACTAATAAGAATATTATTGCGGCAATCGTAAAGTACTGATGTTGAATTACTTGTGACAATATCAAACAAATCAAGACTGCCGCCATGCCTGTGTCTTTGGCCTGCTCCCTGGATATATATTGCGGGATAATTCCCTCTTTTCTTCGAGAAACAGTGTCTAACATTATCCAAGCTTAGATCTTATTTATTTGAATTCATGTAAGCGTTCACAGGGCACTGCATCTGCTTTGTTGTCGGGCACTTGAAGTACAGGGAGTACGTCTGCGTACCCTCCGCCTCGCATCTGCAGCACCCTGTAAACGCTTAC